>Ga0209248_10000038_pt1 | contig 40104 bp, 38 predicted proteins | sample BogFormECP04_OM1_FD_188241 | JGI IMG/M metagenome (GOLD analysis project Ga0209248, IMG submission 188241) | Bog forest soil microbial communities from Calvert Island, British Columbia, Canada - ECP04_OM1 (SPAdes) (version 2) | ecosystem: Environmental > Aquatic > Freshwater > Wetlands > Bog ... | reverse complement strand
AATTTCCAGTGCCCTCGCCCGTCCGACGAGAAGGGGGAGGCGCTCGATCCCGCCGCCGCCAGGGAGAAGTCCCGCACCCACTTCAGGTTGCCCGAAGATCGCTCGCTCGAGGCTTGCGAAACGCATGTCACATGCCAGGGCAATCTCGGCACCCCCTCCGCGGGTGCGACCTCGGATGGACGCGATGGTCACGACCGGTGAGGTGGTCAGCCGTGTCGTGGTGTCGATGAACGCTGGCAGGCCAGTCGGCCCGGGCGCCACAGGGGTCTCCGCTGCCCGAGAGACGTCGTAGTGATTGATGAAGAAGTCGGGGTGAGCACTATCGAGGACGACGACGCGCAACGCGTCATTGGACTCAATAAGGCCGACCAGCTGCTGTAGCTCAATAATGGTGTCCGGATCCTGGAGATTTATTGGCGGATTACTGAATGTCACCCGCCAATATCCGGTCGATGCCTCGATGATCGTGAATTGGGCCAATGTCATCCGAGGGAATTCCTTCGTCCAGGGCGGTGCGCACCGGCTATTCCGGCTGAGACCGGTCGGATCCTCTGATGGGATTCAGCCTAGATGAGCGTCAGGTGCGCAGTACATCTCACCGTTAAGATCAGGATGACAGGCATCATCTTCATAGTCAAGCGCCGATTGTCATGTTCTGCCCATCGCGCTCCGTAGGAGGTCTACCAGGGCTCTGGCGGTGACAGCCGCTCCGAGGAGCACCCGGCGAGCTGACATTCTCGCGGGGGCGATCGGTCAGCCCCGGGATTAGAGCCGGCGGTTGTTCATCGAGGGCCGGCCGCCCTGTGGCTCGTGGGCCCCTGATTCTGGTTAGCCCCGAACTCCTGTCAGGAGGACTTCAGATCTCCTTGAAGGTCGCACCCGGAGGTTCGGGTCAATTGACAGAGTGGATGATGCGTGTCATCCTCCTTGGACTGTCCAAAATCTCGACTGGAGGTGGGCCGATGCCCATGATTGATGTCTACGCCACGCGCGGAATGTTCGCGAACAAGCACGCTTTGGCCCAAGATTTGGCGAAAGCAGTCATGAAGTGGGAGAAGGTCCCCGATCTCGCTCTCTTCCGGGACAACACTGCCGCGTTCATCCACGACCTGCCGGAGGACTCCATCTCGAACGCTGCCGGTTCAAGTTCCCATGTTCGAGTCCAGGTGCTTACGCCTGTTGGCGTCCTCGATCGCGAAAAGCAACTCGGTGTCGTGCAGGAACTCACCGAGATTGTGGCTTCTGCCGGAGGTGACCCGTCGCTCGCTGGTCGCACGTGGGTACTGATCACGGAGTCGCCTGACGGGGGGTGGGGAATCAACGGACACGCCAACACCGGGACGGACATTGCCGAGTTGGCCCGCAAGGAGTTGACCGGAGAGTAGCCATGTTCCTGGCACGGTGATGCGGGTGTTGGCCGATCAATATCGCACGACGTTCCGCCGATACCCACACGTGGTCTGAGTAGCTCAAAGGGTTCAAACTACGTGCATTCGATTCAGGAAAACTAGCGGCAGATTTCCGAGCGTCATCGGCCCGGCGTGCCTCACAGGCCCAGGTCCACACCATCGCCTCCGGCTGTTGCGCTTCACGTTGCGCGCACATCTAGCGCCTTTGAATTGCCTGGCAAGAGTGCGGTAGTTACCTTCCTCTCAACAAGATGACGGGTATAATCGTTAGCGTCAAACTGTTGACGCATCCGTCGGAGGTTCATTCGTGGGTAGTTCGCAGGCTGACAAGGCGGCGAGCCACGATCGAATCGTCAACATCGCCGCGGCCCGAATGCGCCGTGATGGCATCAACGGTGTCGGAGTAGCGGAGCTGATGCAGGAAGCCGGCCTGACGCACGGTGGCTTCTACCGGCATTTCAATTCCCGAGATGATCTGGTTGGCGCCGCGGTGGAGTGCGCCCTGGCTCAGGGAAGTGAGCGGGCTCTAGCGGCGGCCGCCCGAGGTGGCAGGCGGGGGTTCGAGGCGATCGTCGACGGCTACCTGAGTCCTGCCCATCGCGACCTCCCGGAGTCTGGATGCGCGGTGGCTGCGTTAGCTGAGGACATTTCGCGTGCGGATGATTGGCCCCGCGTGGCCTACGGTCGCCAAGTTGAGCAGTATCTCGAGGTCCTAGCCGGACTGACCCCAACTTCGGACGCCGTTGGTGATCGACGTCGCTCATACTTAGTACTCAGCGCGCTGGTCGGGGCCGTTGCAATGGCACGAGCTGTCGGCGAAGTCGGTCTGTCCGATGACATCCTCACCGAGACTGCGGCGGCACTCAAGGGTCTGTAGGCCGCGGACGCTGAACTACCTGTGCCACCACAACGACACCCGATATCTTCACCAAGTAGTGCGCGCTGAACCACTCCGGCCGTCGACGTGTCGGACCGAGAATTTGACTCGCGCTTGCCCTCACCGGTGCGGTCGGAACCCAGTGGGTGAGCAAGCCGGGTACTTCGCCGGTCATGTTGACGCCAGCGCCGATGACGTGTGTGGGTGTTTCTGGGTCGCGAATGATCAACGAGTCCAGCCGAACCCACACTGGTTTCGCGTGTTCCTAATGCCCGTCGCCCGCGGCGACAACCCCTCTGTGATGAAGTGCCGGATCAACGCCCAGTCAGTTGGGTGGCCTACTTTCAACCGTCGTTACTGGCCTGGTTTGGACCGTCGTTGACAAGCGTGGGATCTCGCGGTCGCCGAATAACGTCTGGGCGAGCGGTCGATCGGACTTCGGCGCCTTGTGTTTGTCGAATGGACCCGGACCTCCGTAAGGATCGGAGCTGGTCTTGGTCGAGCCAGGGTTGTAACCCGGGAGATCCGGATACGTGCTTCCCTGCCAGGGGAACCGTCGGCGCAGCAGGTCGTAGCGGTACCTGAGGCGGGCATGGTTCTTGGACCAGTGCCAGAAGCTGTTCATGAGAAATGTGTTCGGGCGCAGCCAGAATGCTGAACATATCTCGTCGGCAGGTCGAGGATCTCCGACCTCGACCGTTGCAGCGATGATTCCCTCTCCGTCTCTGTACGACAGCCTGGCGAGAACCTGTCCGTCGGCGCCAACTATCTGACTCTCACCAGTCATGATCGTGGGATAGTTGAGGCCCGGCAGCCCTTGGGTTTGGGTGTCGATCGGGCCGACATGAAAAGCAACCGCGGCAGGTGCACCTACCGCGCGCGCCAGGTTCGACGGGGTGTCCGCCGCCCACAGCATGTAGTACTCCTGCTCACGCTCAAAAACCCGGCCTGGGCTGGGCCAGGAGGGCCACGACGGCCAGCAATCGCCGCCGAGGATGAGTTGGACACCTCCGCTGCGCATCCGTCTTGCTGTTCGGGTACGTGCAGTCTCGAATCCCATCGAGCATCCGATCCGCCCTAGGGGCGTTCTGAACACTCCGTCGTCCTGTCCAGCGGTGTAGTAGCAGTACTCCCAAACGGAGGGTTCGTCCTTGTCGTGGATATATGTCGTGCCGTCTGGTTCTGCCATCACGTAGCTGTGGCGGGGAGCCGCGCCGCGCAGCGAGACGAATCCGCCGCAGACCCAACAGTCATGCTCGGCGGCCATGCGCTTAAGTTGTTGATAGGGCTCGCCGTCGATCGGCACCGGCGTTGTGCGGAGCACTTCGTGGTAGACGTTCGGTGTGTTGTACGCCTCAGGGAGGACAACGACTTCTGGATTGTGCTCACGGACAGCGTCACGCACAAGGCCAGCGATGTGCCGCAAGTTCCAGTCTTGGTCGGCCAAACGTAGCGCCGGTTGAATGACCGCGATCTTGACCGAGCGTGTAATACCCGGGCTTGCGGTTTGATTCGAGTACATGGGCGACGCGCCTCCTTGCTAGTGGTGACGCCTATCACAGTAGAGAAGACTCTCTATCACTGTCAACTGGACATCCCCGGCCCGCGAATAGGTTTCGCCCAAATCACCGTGCGCCTCCCTAACGAGTCCGAAATCACCCGCGCGCCGACCGTAGATCTCCGCACTTCACCAACGCCCGGCTGCGCCGTGCGTACGCGCACACGTCAGAGGGTTGTCAATATAGAGAATATTATCTATCATCGACGTGCTGCGACTCAGCTCACATGACGCGACAGCCTGGCGATAGCTGGCGGATTTACTTGCTTCACACCGAAACCAGCCGCCACAAGTGGCCCGACCGCCGAGGCGCTTGTGTTGTGGGCAGGGGCGAATGCCGGTCCAAACGTCACCGCCATCATTGACTGCTCGCGGCATGAGAATTGGTTGGATCGACCAACCTGACGCTGCCGGCGGATGCAGACTGCTCGTTGCCTATCTCGCCCACGAGGAATGCGGAGTGAGTGGCAACGTCTACTCGGTCGCGGGCGGCCGAGTAGCGAAGATATTCATCGCCGAGACCATCGGGACATTGCTCTCTGAGCTAACACCGGAAGCGGTCCGCGATCAGTTGCTCGACATCGACAACGAGGCCGGCTATCACAGGCCCGAATCGCTGGACGACGCAACAAGATTGATCGCAGCTCACATTCAAGGATAATCCGCTGCTGCATTGATGCGTCGTCCGCCGGAGTCGATCCGCCCGGTCTCAGAGACTGTGACACGAGGCCACCCCTTGCATGGGAGGGCTGCAGGCGGTTGATGTTGCTTGAAGTAAATGCGGCTAGACAGCCGTGCTGCGACTATCGCAGGACGGCTTCTGACGGCGGTCCGGCTACCTCAATCTGCGGTCCGTACGTAGGTCCCAGGTGCATCTTCGAGCGCGGGATAGTTGTCGCTGCCATGTCGATCGGGTGCGGCGATTTCGGGGCCGCCCCGACCTGCGATCCATGCGGTCCAATCCTCCCACCAGGTCCTCTGTTGCAGAGTCGCGCCAGTTTTCCAGTCCAGGGCATCGGGAGGGAGATCGTCGTTCGTCCAATGCTTGGCCTTTGGGCTCGGCGGATTGACGATGCCAGCGATATGGCCGGCTGTACTGAGTACGAAACGGCTTGTGCCACCGAGGATTTGAGTTGTCCTATAGCTCGATGTCCACGGCACGATGTGGTCGTCGATTGCCGCCAGGACGTACGTGTCCGCCTTGACAAGACTCGGATCCAGGCGCTCACTGTCGATCTTGAACTCGCCCTGAGCGAACTCGTTGTTGACGTAGCATGAACGTAGATACTGCGAGTGCATTTTTGCGGGCATCCGCGTCGAGTCTTCGTTCCAGGCAAGCAGATCGAATGCCGGGGGCTTGTTGCCGGATAACCAGTTGTTCGCAATGTAGGCGAAAATAAGGTCATTTGCGCGTAAGGCACTGAACGTGCGTGCCATCTGCTCGGAGTCGAGATAGCCCTGTTTAGCCATCTGTTTCTCGAGTCCTTTGATGGTCGGCTCGTCGCTGAAAGTACCCAAAACGCCTGGCTCGCTGAAGTCAGTGAGCGTGTTCAGCAAAGTTGCCGAGCGGATCGAATCGTCCCCGATCGCCGCGTGATGGGCGAGAGCGAGCGCGGTCAATGTCCCACCGAGACAGACCGATAGAGTGTTCACCTGGTGCGCACCGGTGATCTCGCGAACAACGCGAACTGCGTCGAGCGGGCCCTTGAACATGTAATCCTCGAACCCGAGCTCACGCATCGACTCATCCGGGTTGCGGTAGCTGATCGCGAAACATGTGTGCCCATGCTGGATCGCCCATTCGATCAGACTCTTACCGGGCGCCAGATCCAAGATGTAGTACTTGTTGATCCACGCTGGGCAAAACAGCAAGGGGATCGAATGCACCGTCGGCGTCTGCGGCGTGTATTGAATCAGTTCGATCAGGTCGCTGCGATAGACGATGACTCCGGGGGTAGCGGCCATATTGACGCCTACCTCGAAGCCCGACCGGTCCACTTGGGAAGGCCATCCGCCGTTGTGGCGGACGTCGTGCAGCATGTTTCTCGCGCCTGCTATGACGCTCTTGCCGCCCGTGTCGAACACTCTGCGAATCGCGGCAGGATTGCCTGCGAGGGTGTTCGTCGGAGATATTGCGTCGAGGAGGAACTGGGCGGCGAACCGAGCCTTGGTTTCTTTGATTCCGGCCAGTCCGGCGGCATCGAGTAGCTCTGTCACTAGCCTGCAAGCCAACAAATATTGTTGGGCAAGAAGGAAATACGCAGGATTGTCGCGGTATGCCGGGTCGTTGAATCGTTGGTCCCCTGGTGGCGGGGAGATGGGACCGGCCCAGTCGAGGCCGACGGCCCGGCCCCCCGTGGCAACGCTCGCGGCCGCCAATCCTTTGAGGAAGCGGTAGTTCGCGCCGACCGTGCTCAACGGGTGTTGGAGTACCCCCACGCCCGCGGATGCCAGTGCGCGGAGAAAGGCGACTGGGTCGGCTTTGACTGCAGCGTTCTCCGCAACGCCAATGAGATCCGAGAGCGCGGCCGAAATAAGGGAGCGGTCGACGACGGCGGGACCGGGAGTGAGGGTGTTCGGGGTGGAGCTCATGGGTGCCACCGTCCTGTTCGTGGGCATGGGTTTGGGTGTGGCGTCATTGCCCGATATGTCACGCGTAAAAGCGGTGCAGCAGTTCTGCGAGGCAAACCGGCCGCGTTCCGCCTGCTACCTCGAACGTCTCGAGCACCGTCGCCTGAAGTCCGCCGGTGCGCGGCTCTACCGCGGAACGGGCCACCGCCGCGAACGACGCGCCAAACAATTGACGACCCGTCCAAATCCCTGGCCACCGTGAGCACACGGCTCGCGACTCGAACGAGCCTCTCCCATGGCCTGTCACGGTGACACGCGACGCTGCACGCGATTCCTGCTTCAGTGACTTTTAAAAGGCCAGCAGCAACCATGCCGGTCGCAGCGCACATGGTTACCACGACGTACTTGGCTCCTCGTCGCTTGCCCTCGATCAGTGCATGACCGGTCATTCGGGCGCCACTGATACCGTATGGATGGCCGATCGAGATCGCGCCACCGTTGACGTTCACGAGTTCGTCGGGGATGCCGAGTTTGTCGCGGCAGTACACGGTTTGCACGGCAAAACAATGGCGACTTCTCTCACTTTGCTCTCTTCTCACTCGCGCTTGTTTGTCGATGTGCCGGCAACGCCGACCTTCCTTGTCGGGGCAGGTCAGCGCCCGATGTACTTGCCGGCCCGGCGTTCCTGGAACGAAACGACGCCCTCCGCCGCATCGTGTGTGGAGACGATTGCTGTGCGGAGCGGGCGGATCTCGTCGATGGCAGCCGGTAGTCCGTCTGCTACCGCGATGCGAGACACCGCGAGGGAATTCCGGACGCCAATCGGACTGGCTGCCGCAACTGCCGTCGCGATCTCGAGTGCACGGTCGAACAGCTTCTCGGGTGCGACCAACTCTTGAACAAGACCGATCCGAAGCGCTTCCTTCGCATCGAGAAGGTCGCCGGTGAGGAGGTATCGCTGAGCATTGGCGTAGCCGACCACAGCAGGCCACCGCGCTGCCCCGCCGCCAAACGCAAACAGCCCGCGCGCTACCTCCGGCTGTCCAAACAACGTCCCCTCTGCTGCGACGATGAACTCGCCGGCGAGGGCCAGTTCCATACCACCGGCGAAGCACATGCCGTGCACGGCCGCGATCAGAGGCTTCGACAGCCGGGACCCTTCGAGACCGAACGGGTCGTACTCACCGTCGGGATACACGAGGTCCCCATCATTCACAAGGGCGTTCAACTGTGTCAGATCCGCGCCTGCGCAGTACACCGCGCCCTGTCCGTACAACACCGCGCACCTCAGGTTGTCGTCGCGGTCATACTGTGCATACGCTGCGGAGATCGCCTCAAACATCTCGCCATTGAGCGCGTTCCGCTTCTCGGGCCGATTCAGTCCGATCAGGAAAACATCTCCGCGCACCTCGGTAGTGATGACGTCGGTCCGTGGTCCGGCGCCGGGTGTCGTCTCGGTCATTTCGGTACTCCTTCTCCTCGGGACGAAGCGGGCCCGCCTGGGCAAGCGGGCACCTGGTCGTAGAGGGCTGGCGCCGAAGTCGGGTTGAGAACCTCGGCGGCGCTTCACCCAAGATAGAGAACGGTCTCTATCTTGTCAATCTGGTAATGCCTCAGCAACTCCGTCCCGCCTATTCCACCGAGAGGAGAGCGATGCTGCGGAGTGTGGCGATGGGATGGGAGACCAGCCCCTTGACGATCAGCCGTCGCGTGAAGATTGCGCCCAGGATCGACAGGCCGCCCCTGGTGAAGAATCCGACCGGCAAGAGGCCGCCCGCTTTCATCTTCAGTTGCGAGATCGTCATCAGTTGGTCGACGTGGCGATGACGACAACACTCGGATCGGCGACTACATCGTTGTAGACGACGGCCTCTGCCGATCCGAACACTGTGGTACACGCCGAGCTGGCGTTTGTGGCGATGATCGCGATGGGGCGAGACGTTCTTGCGCAATCCCGACACGGTCAGGGTTGCTCTCGAAGTTCTGCTGGTGCAACGACCCGATCAGGCTGGCGACGCCGTTGGCGTCGTCGGAGTCGTAGAAACTCACCCTGTAGGGGTGATCGGCGGTAACAGGTGCCATAGTTGAAACCTCACTGCTGGCCGGAAGGTGTCGTCCTTCGAGAAGCTGGCGCTCGCGGATTGCGGAGAGTCGTCGCAGGTGCCCGACGTACGTGGTTCGGACGCCAGGCGTTGCAGTCGACGTCACATCCGACGCGTCAATTTCAGAAGCGTGGTCGCGATCGAACCGTAGGGCGGGTAGAGCATCTTGACACCGGTGGGCCCGAATATTGCACGTTGGTAGAGCACGGGGCGCAGGTGCGAGAAGGTGTCGAAACCCTCCCGCGCGTGATAGGCGCCGTTGCCCGAGCCGCCGTGACCGCCGAACGGAAGGTCGTTCTACGGCAATCGCAGACTGGAGCGGCGGAACTTGCCCCACATCGATCATCTTCTCGCGGGGAACTCGCTGCACGCGCTGGAAGGGGTCGTCGAGTTCATCGCGACTGCGTGATGGGTCAGCTGGCTCCGCCGGCCTCGCGCAACGCCGTCTGCAGCTGAAACATCACGGTGCTCTGAATGGGAAGCTCGTTTAGCTTGGCGGCGAGCATCTCTGTGAGTCGCTCGACGTCCGGTTGCCCGTGCACCGTCACCTCCACCAGGAGATTCGTCCCATCGCCGGAGTCGCAGCGGACAACGTTGTGAGCTCCTGTGCCGTCAAGCACGGTATCGGCGAGTGCCTGAGCGGTGCGGCGCGCGGCGTCCCTTCGGAGTTCGACTTTGGAGATCTTTCCGACCGCGGTCACGGGAACGCGGTCGACGATGAAGATTTCGGTCGGCACCGCGGCCGGGTCGCCAATGCGTTCACGGCACCAGTTTCGCAACTCGATCAAATCAGGGGGCGCACCATCGGATGCGATCTCAATGTAGGCAACTGGCAGCTCGCCCGTATAGCTGTCGGGCTTGCCAACCGCGGCAGCGATTTTGACCTGTGGATGCGATACAAGAGCTTCCTCGATCGCGGCGGGATCCAAGCCATGACCGGCGCGCTTGATGAGGTCTTTTGCACGTCCAGCGAGGAATAGGAAGCCGTCGTCGTCGAGGTAGCCTATGTCTTGGGTGTTCAGCCATCCGTCTGGGAGCAGAATTCCCTCGTTCAAGGTGGCGTCGAGATAGCCCGGGAAGATGTTGGGGCCCCGCAGAAGAACCAGACCGTGCTCGCCGGGCGGACATGACGCAGCCTCGCTTAAGATTTCGCTGCCCAGCGGGATGACCCGGATCTGGTGTCCCGGGAGTGCCTTACCGACCGAGCCTGGACGGGCAACAGGGGGGCGTGGCATACACGTGCCGAGGCAGGTGCTTTCCGTTAACCCATAGCCCAACGTCAGGGGGGCGTTCATCCGTTGCCGCCATCGCTCGGCAAGCGCGGCGGGTACCGGAGAGGCGCCGCAGGCAGCGACCTTCAACTGATTGATGGCGCCGTCACTTGTAGCGGCGTCGAGCAAGCCGGCCGCGACGGTCGGCACTGTCATGAGCGCATCCATCGGCAGCTCGGCAACGGTCTCCCAGATACCCGAGACGACACGCCGATCCCGGTAGCCCAGTGGCCCCAGGATCACCACAGCGCGGCCGACGATCCATGGCGCGAGCGTGCACACGATCAACGCCGCGACGTGAAAGAACGGCAGACCCAGACCCATCGCAGTGATCTGCCCGAGCTGGGTCCTCGCCGCGAATGCCGAGGAATTCGCAATCTCATTCAGATGGGTGTGTTGAGCGATTTTGGGTGTGCCGGTAGTCCCACCGGTGTGGAAGTAGGCGGCGATGTCCCCGGCTCCGCGAGCAACGGCGCGCTCACTCAGGCGTTCGCTGTCCTGCAACAACACCTCCGGCCAGAACGCGTGTACGTTCTCCCCGGCGCCGGAACCGCCGACGACGACTACCGACTTGATGGTGGCTACCTCAGCGAGCAACTTCTCAACCTTGGGCCACGCATCACGATTCTCCGGCCCCTCGGTGACTAGGATCGTCGTTCCCACCGTCTGACAGATCGCGATGATGTGGTCGATATTCATATACGCGTTGATTGGATTTGCGATGCCGACCGCGGAGGCGGCAAAGAATGAGATCAGAGTTTCGGGGCAGTTTGGCAGAAGAATCGACACGACGTTGTCGGTGCTGAACCCCACTGCCTGAAACAAATTCGCGGTGCGAATGACGTCGGCGAATAGCTCTGAGTAGGTCCACGTGGACTGTGGGCCGTTCATCGTGCCATCGGAGAGGTTGATCAGTGCCTTTGCGTCCGGATTACGCAGCGCGCCAAGGCGGATCGCATCGCAAATAGTGTCCAGCTCATCATCAATGACGAGCGGCTCGATATCCGTCATGGCTGCTGGCCTCTCTATCGGATGGGTTGCGGGCAACTCGCATAGTGGGTCCGGTCCAACAGCCGGGAAAGGCCAGTCGGACGAACGCACCGAGGTGCGTGAGACACCGACCACTACGGGAGACTATAGAGATAGATCGCTCTCAGTACAACACCTTGCCCGATGGGTTGCCGTCGAGGGAGAGCGCGCCGACTGGCGACAAGAGAGATAGATCGCTATACTTTGGCCATGACCACCAAGGCGTCCACCGACCGCGTGAAGCACGATTCCTCGCCGCGGGATCGGCTACTGCGTGCGGCCGAGCTCTACTACTCGGAAGGCATTAATTCCGTCGGGATCAATCGAATCCTGCACGAAGCTCAGACGCCGATTATGAGTTTGTACCGGCACTTTGGATCAAAGGACGGGCTGGTCGGGGAATTTTTCCTTGACAAGGGCGGCCGCGTGCGTCACTTTTTTGAGCGGGAGGCTGAAGCGCGGGCCGACAGTGGGCGCGGTCGGATCCTGGCGTTGTTCGATATTCTGGCTGAGGTTTTCGCCGACGATGATTTCCGTGGGTGTGCCTTCATCAATGCAAGTTTGGAGACCAAGGAGGCGGAGCACCCGCTGAGGGCGATTGCGCTGGACCATAAGGAGTGGACCCGCGGGCTCTTCCGGCGATACGCGGCCGAGATGGGCGCGGCCGATCCGACGCTGTTGGCCAACTGGTTGACGATGGTGATGGACGGCGCTTTCGTGACCGCGGAGATGCGGCGCGGCGATCCCACCGTCGGCGCAAACGCCCGTGCGATGGTTGAACTCCTGCTCGATACCGCCCCCTGCAGTCAACCCGTCTAGGAAGCGCTTTCGCCCAAAGATCTATGTCGGCGCTTCATCTTTGTGCCGAACTTCCGGGCCGACGTCCAGAGGTGTCGCCAACCAGCAGGATCCGCGCTCTCAAAGATGTTGTCCGCCGCGCAGATATGGCGTTCATTAGGTCCCGGGCAGCACACGTCGATTCGGTTCACCGAACGCCTCACTGAAGCGGCGCAGTCGAGGGCGAGTAGGCCCACTACTATCTCCTCAGCCGCAAGAGTGAGAGTCCCCAAAACGGCGGCGGCACAAAACCTCCGGATGCTTCAATCGATTCGGGCGCTCATTCAGGGAATGGGCTGGTGCGCATGTAGATTCCGTCGTGGTAGATCAGCGGCGGTGATGGTTCGGCGCTCTCCTCGGAATGGGTCTGCGTTACGAGCCCCACTACCAAAGTGGAATCGCCCGCCGGAATGAGCTGGTGCACTGTGGCGCGTAACCAATGTGTTGTATTGCGCAACAGTGGTTCTCCACTCGCGAGAGACGACCATTGTGTGGTGTCCGCGAACCTCATCTCGGCACTCTTAGAAAAAGTGTGCGCGAGATCCCTTTGCTGCTCAGTAAGCAGATGAACCAACACCGATTTTGCCGCACGCAATCCGGCCATGCTGGAGGACGTGTCGGTGATGTTGAACGATATCAAGGGAGGACTCAACGATAGCGACGCGAAGGACGTTGCGGTAAAGCCGACCGGCCCTGATGCCGACGTCAAAGTGACGATCGCGACACCGGCGGGATGGCGTCGCAGCGTGGCCCGGTAGGTGGCTGGGTCGACACCCGATGGGTGGGTGCCTGCGGGCGACGATGCCTGAATGGGCTTCCGAAAAGGACTAGACATCGGACTCCTACACACACCGATCGAGTTGAGTCGCTGCTGAATACATCGCGCCGCGAAAAAGATGATCCAGCACGGCGTGTCGGTCTTGTTGCTCGAGGACTGAGGGCAAACCCCGGGAGTCCGCGTCGAATGCGAACCCCTGCGCCTGCAAAAGCGGAAGGGTTGAATTGACGATGTGGGCGAAGGCTCCTGGCATCAGCGGCACCAGTGTCACCCCGTCCGCTACGTCGGCGGCGTAGATATCAGCAATCATCCCGGCTAGACCATTTGCAGTCCCCACGTAGAGGACTGACTTGGACACGTGGGAACCCGCTGATGCGCGTTCAAGCTCGGCCCACTTATCCAGCGCTGACCGGGAGTTGTGATCGATCACCACCTCGACGTCGACCAGCACCATGACGGCTGCCGGGTCCCTGCCTTGTTGTCCTTCACTGCGGCGGATCTGCATCGTCTGGCGCTGCGCATCGCGAAGGTCGGTCGCCTGAATACGGATAATGCTGGACAGTTCCAACGCCGACGGCTTTGCGGTCAGGCCAACCCAGATGCTAGCGGAGTCGCCGGCTGGTGCTGTCGCAGTTGCCACCGGGTGATGCCCTGACAAAGGCAGGTCGATACCGACGCCGAACCGGCGCGTGGGTGACGACGAAGGATCGGCATGAACGCCCAGCGGATCGCAAATGGTCTCACGGTCTGCGTGATAAGAGCTGACCCCATTCTCGGCCGGGTCGGCGGTCGTTGACCTCATTGAGTGCTCCCGAGTGAGCAACCGCAATCACAAACCCAGGCTGGGACGTTGCCCTGAGCTTGCCACTGTCTCGGAAGCCGTTTGGCAGGGCCCAAATTCGGGACCGACCTCGCCGCGGGTGTGACATAGATTCGGATCACAGGAGTTCCTCCTTTTCCTACGTCCGCCAGCTTCGGATCTCGTAGAACCGTCCCCCGGCGAGAATGACCACGAGCAGTGGACCTGCCCGCCGGGAACTTCGCAAATCGTATTCGCGTGGGCCGCGACCACCGGCTGATAGCTAAGATAGATATCACTCTCTCTATTGTCAATGGGGGCGGCCCCTGCGGCGGCCGGCCCACCTTCGGTGTCACTCACGCGACGCGCCAGATAGGCCGATCACAACCGGCAGAGCCGTCAAGTGGCCGGTTCAGAACCGGCGCAGGGGCGCCAGCCTTGCCAAGAGAGAGATCTATATCTATAGTACCAACTGCGATCTGGATCACAACGTTGAAGGAGCGGTTTTCGCCGCGGCTTCCGCGCCCCGACGGTGCCACCGGAAGGGGTTCGCTATCCAGCTCCACCGCAATGTCGCTGACGCGACCCATAGCCGACAGCATGTGGAAGGAAGTTTTATGGTTTCGCTCACCAATGGACGGACCGCGTCCCCCAGTATGCGAGGGAACACGACCTTTCTTCCGACGGAGCGCGACGCACTGCGTGTGGCCAAGGTCGAGCGTGAAATCGACCGGGCGGTCGGCCAGGGACCGGGTCCTTCCTACGACTCAGTCGTCATTTGTGGGGCCGGTTTCACCGCCACACTGATGGCTGCGCGACTGGCGCGCAGCGCACAATTCCATGGGAAAGTGGTGCTCGCAGGTCCACGGACCGTGGAATCCCGGCGCGTCAAGGATGGCCTCACCCTGCGCGGCTATGGAACGGATTACATCTCGTATGCACTTGATGTGCCCCAGAACGAGTATGTCGCAGCCCTTTACGGAGATATCATCGACGGCCGCGGTATTGGTACGCGAAATCTGTGGGCGCAGGCCAAGAAGGGCCGCGATGGCAAATACGAGTTCGCACGCGTCTTTGCCTGGCAAGGTGGTTTGCACGCCGGCTACTCGCGGCCGCTGTTCTACGGCGCGCGGAACAGCCGCATGCAGGGCGCGATGCACGAATTGATGGACCGCAGTGGGGTAATCGAGGTTCCCGACAAAGTCGGCTCCCTCGAGGAAGCGTTCGACCTGGCACCCGGCAAGCGTCCGCTCATCGTCAATGCGGGTCATAACCAACGGCTGCTCGGTGCCGACGTGCCGAAAGTCGACTGGGCGACGATTGCCGTCCAGGCGCCGCTGCGCATCAAGCCCAGTGGTATGCGCTACATCGGCACAAACTCGGCAATGTTGGCCCCTGTGGTGCGGGGCAAGACGATGGACGTCGTTCTATTCAACGCCTACGCAGATCCGCTATCGCCGAGGTCGAGCTTCTACGGAATCATCGTCGTCGAGGTCTACCCGGAGCGCCCGGGCTTTAACCAGCAAAAAGAGACCGACATCCTCATCGACGAGCTGTACGGTATCGCGGACACGATGGGGTTGGAGCTCGACGATCCCGACGAGACGCTTTTCCACGGCCTGATCCCAGGTTCGCCGTGGAGGGCGCCGGCTTCGAATCCGGGAACGCTGGAACTACAAATGATCGCCCACCCGGGTGTGTCGGCAACCTTCTCCGACGGAATGACGTCAGGTGCAATCGGAGCAGTAACGGCTGCCGAGGCGGTCCTCAGGGGCGTCGACCCGGATGCGGCCACGCGCAGGGCACTTCGCGTCATGAACCGTGACCGGCGTATGTGGAATTTGACGCGAACCAAGATTGCGCGCCCGGCAGACCTCGCACTGCGCACCATCGGTGGGGCCGCCACCTTCTACCCGCATGGCCTGCATGTCGCCAAGACTTGGGCTAGCGCAGGTTAGGGGCGGTCGACCGGCCACGTGATCTCGCGCCGTTCCAGGCGTCACAGGTTGAGTGGGTGTGGTCGCGCCGAGCTGATCACCAAAGATATTTGTTTGCAACAGTTTTGAAAGGACCTTCATACGATGACAGCTCAAGAGAGCGGAACGCCGACTCCTGCCGCCGATGCGCAGGACGCCGTGGATCAGCAGATACGGGAGGTAGGCAGCGACGCGCCGACCAACCCCTACCTGGCTGAGATCACGGATGTATTCGAAGCGCAACGCCGTTCATTTATGCAGAGCGCCGCTCCGACACTCCAGGAACGCCGCGCCAATCTCTTGAAGCTGCAACGGCTGATCGAGTGCAGCCGACTTCTGTTCGTCGAAGCGGCGGACGCCGATTTCGGCACACGATCCAGCTTCGAGACGGAACTCTCTGAAGTCATTGGCACGATCAGCACGATTCGGTTCATACGCCGGAATCTGCGCTCTTGGATGGCGCCACGCAGGCGGTCCGTATCGATCTGGTTTAAACCTGCCAAGAACCGTGTGGAACCCAATCCCTTAGGCGTCGTGGGGATTATGTCGCCGTGGAACTTTCCCGTTCACCTCGCGATGGTTCCCGCCGCCACCGCGCTGGCCGCGGGGAACAGGGTGATGCTGAAGCTGAGCGAATTCACACCAGCCACGTCGGCGGTGCTGAAAAGGATCATCTCGGAAAACTTCAGTCCGGACGTCTTCTATGTTACCGACGGCGGTAGCGAAGTTTCGTCGCTGTTCAGTACCCTGCCCTTCGATCACCTGTTCTTCACTGGTTCTACCGCAATCGGAAAGAAGGTAGCCCAGACAGCGGGCGGCAACCTCACTCCGGTAACCCTCGAACTCGGGGGCAAGAGTCCAGTCATCGTCGACGAGGGATATTCGATAGAGGATGCGGCGAACGTCGTGGCGTGGGGAAAACTCTACAACGGAGGCCAAGTCTGTATTTCGCCCGATTACGTGCTCGTACCGAGAGGGCGCGAGAAGGAATTCGCCAACGCTACCCGCGAAGCAGCGCGTCGCCTCTATCCCAAGGTAGCCGGCAATCCGGAATACACCGCCATCTTGAACGAGAGGCATTACGATCGGATCACCGGCTATCTGGACGAAGTTGCAAAGAGTGGAACAGAAGTCATCAGCGCTGAGGACCCGGCGCTGGGCAAGAGCCGTCGTCAGCTACCGCTGACCATCGTTGTCAATCCTGCGCCGGAATCAATGGCTATGACCGAAGAGATCTTCGGCCCGGTATTGCCTGTGGTCGGGTACGAATCGCTAAACGCAGCAGCGGATTTCATCAACGCTAAGTCGACGCCGTTGGCTATGTATCTGCTCAGCAACGGATCTCGTCGGCAGAAGGAATGGCTGGACAGGGTTCCGAGCGGCAGCGTTGCGGTGAATGACACGATGCTCGGTTACCTGCAGAACGATCTACCGTTCGGTGGTCTGGGCGGGTCGGGATATGGCGCCTACCACGGTCGTGAGGGATTCGACAGGTTGTCGCACCTGCGTCCAGTTCTTTATCAGCGTCCGATGTTGGGCCGGACCGGAGTTCAGATGCTGTATCCGCCTTACACCGGTATGGCGCGGACGTTATTGAAGCTGATGCGCCGCATCTAGATTGGCGTGCAAACCACGCAATCAAAAGAAACCCTGCTGTCCACCATCGACGACCGAACTTCTCCGAAGGCAATGAAAATGAGCGCTGCCACCGTAGTCGGCTACAGCGAGCCGCTTGAAGTGGGCGATGTGCTCGACCCGACATGTGGTGCCGACGATGCCATCATCGAGGTTGAGGCAGAAGGCATGTGCCGCAGCGATTGGCACGGCTGGCGAGGAGAGTCGGACTGGCTCGACCAGGCCTACGGGTTAGTCAATATCTGGCGGCCCGCACCACCGTTCATCGCGGGTCACGAGCTGGCAGGCACGGTCGTCGAACTAGGTTCCGCGGTTCGGCTCTTCAAGGTTGGCGATGGGGTGACGCTGCCGTTCAACGAGGGCTGTGGCGACTGTCATTCCTGCCTCAAGGGCGACACGCAGGTCTGCTCCTTCTCACACGTCCGGTCACGACCTTCTGAGCTCGGGGAGCACGACCGCGTTGGCAGACGTGCCGAACAATGATGCCGCGGTCGCTTCGGAATTAAACCAAGTGATCGGCCAAATGAAAGTTTCAGCGAGGGGCCCGGGATGACGATATCGACAGAGCTCGGCAGATACGTCGGTCACCAGCTGAGTCGTCCGCTGGGGCACGTCGGTGGTTTTGCTCGGATGTCCTCGTTGACCGCCAAAGCCGCCTTCCGCTGGCCTCTGCAATGGCGTGAGTTGATCCTGCAGTCCTGGTTCCTGCTGAGTGTCACGATGCTGCCGACCATCCTGGCGGCCATACCGCTGACCGTGTTGTTGACCTTCACCCTCAACGTCCTGCTGGGGGAGTTCGGCGCGGCCGACATCTCCGGTGCCGGCGCGGCACTGGGCGCCGTCACTCAATTAGGCCCGCTCACAACGGTTTTGGTCGTCGCGGGCACCGGCTCCACGGCGATCTGCGCCGACTTGGGCGCGCGCACCATTCGGGAAGAGATCGACGCACTTGAGGTGATGGGCATCGACCCCATCCGCCGGCTCGTTGTACCGCGGGTGCTCGCCGCAACCATCGTCGGGAGCCTGCTCAACAGCTTGGTCATCATCGTCGGCCTGGTCGGCGGATTTGTGTTCAGCGTCTATCTGCAACACGTCGACGGAGGTGCTTACCTGTCGACGCTGACGCTTGTCACGGGATTGCCCGAGGTGATCGTCGCGACGGCCAAAGCGGTGTCGTTCGGATTGATCGCCGGTCTGGTCGGCTGTTACCGGGGCCTGACCGTGTCAGGCGGAGCGAAAGGTGTTGGCACCGCGGTCAACGAAACCGTTGTCCTTTGCGTCATCGCTTTGTTCGCGGTCAATGTCATCCTGACGACCGTTGGCGTGCGTTTCGGGACGGGGCATTGAGATGACGACTGCGACTGTTATACGTGCCCGCTTTCCAAGGACGGTCAACAATTTTGACAATTACTCCCGAGCCCCAGGCCAGGCGCTCGACGGCTTTGGCCGGATGGTGTGGTTCACGCTGCTGAGCCTCGGCGAAATTCCGCTGACGTTGCGCCGGTACCGGTCGGAGACTGTGCGGTTGATCGCTCAAATCGGAATGGGCACAGGGGCGCTCGCGGTGGTGGGCGGCACCGTCGCGATCGTCGCGTTTGTGACTGTCTCGGGCGCCTCGTTGGTCGCCATTCAGGGTTTCGCATCGCTGGGCAACATCGGAGTCGGCGTCTTCACCGGGTTCTTCGCCGCATTGGTCAATGTGCGCATCGCCGCCCCGGTGGTGACGGGAATAGCACTTGCGGCCACCGTCGGCGCCGGCGCCACCGCCGAGCTCGGGGCCATGCGCATCAGCGAGGAGATCGACGCACTTGAGGTAATGGGTATCAAGTCGATCGGGTTCTTGGCGTCGACCAGGATCATTGCCGCGAGCGTGGTGATCCTGCCGCTCTACGGGATGGCCATGATCATGGCGTTCCTGTCGCCTCAGCTTGTCACCACCGCGCTGTATGGGCAGTCAAGCGGCACCTATAACCACTACTTCCGAACATTCCTGCGACCCGAAGACGTGTTCTGGTCGTTCATTGTGGCCGTAGTCATCGCGATCATCGTGATGATCACCCACTGCTACTACGGATACAGCGCCGCCGGAGGACCGGCCGGGGTCGGTGTTTCGGTGGGCCGGTCTATGCGGTTCTCATTGGCTGCGGTGGTGATCGTGGCGATGAATGCGTCGTTGGCCCTCTACGGCGTCGACCCCAACTTCAACCTGTCGGCGTAACGGGTCATGAGCAACAAGATCGTCCAGAACCGGTACCCCACACCCCCGTACAAAACGATGGCCGCTCTCGCGATGGCGGTGCTCGCCGTTATCGGCGGGCTGGTGTTCATTCAATTCCGCGGGGGTTTCACGCCCAAAGAGACGCTGACGCTCGTCGCCGACCGCGCGGGCTTGCTGATCGGCTCCGGTTCGAAGGTGACATTCAACGGGGTCCAGGTCGGTCAGGTGGCAGACATCAGCGAGATCGAGCGCAACGGCAAGCCGGCGGCAAAGTTCGTATTAGACGTGGCGCCAGAGTATTTCAAGCTGATCCCGGTCAACGTGGTCCCCGCGATCAAAGCCACGACGGTCTTCGGCGGCAAGTACGTGGCGCTCTCGTCGCCCAAGGACCCGGGAGCGCCGATCACCAGCGCCGACGTCATCGATGCGCGGTCGGTGTCCCCTGAGATCAACACGGTCTTCGAGACCTTGACGTCGATCGCTCAGTCGATCGACCCGGTCAAGCTGAACGTGACGCTCAGCGGCGTCGCAGAAGCGCTGTCGGGCCTGGGAGACAAGTTCGGTACGTCACTTGTCAATGGCAACAAGGTTTTGGACAACCTCAACCCGAAGATGGACCAGTTGCACCACGACGTGCACAGCCTGGCGCAATTTGCCGACGTGGTCGCCGACGCCTCCCCGGACCTGTGGAGCTTCCTGGCCAATGTGACCGCCACCGCCCGCACGCTCAACAAACAGCAAAAAGATTTGGACGCGACGTTGGTGGCAGCTGTTGGATTCGCCAACACCGGTGCTGACGTGATCGGCAAGAGCAGAACACATTTGGTGCAGACACTGGCCGAGTTGGTGCCCACCGCGGAGCTGCTCAACACCTACAGCCCTGAGCTGTTTTGCACGATCCGCAATGCCGCAGAGGTCGAGCCGGCAGTCGCCGCCGCCGAAGGTACCCGCGATGGATATTCCCTCCGCGTGCACACCCAAGTCGTCGGTGGCGCAAACCCCTACGTCTACCCAGACAACCTGCCCAGGGTCAACGCCCGCGGCGGCCCGGGCGGCACGCCCGGCTGCTGGCAGAAGATCACCCGCGACCTATGGCCCGCGCCAGCGTTGCTGACCGACACTGGCGCCAGCCTCGCGCCCTACAACCACTTCGAGATCGGCTCGCCGTGGGCCAACGAATATGTGTGGGGACGCCAAATGGGAGAGAACACGATCAACCCATGAAAATCACCGCCACCGCCATCAAACTCGCGGCATTGTCGTTGGTGCTCTTGGCGTTCGCCGCGTTCACCATCGTGATCTTCGGTCAAATGCGCTTCGACAACACCGTCGGCTACTCCGCGGAATTCTCCTCGGGCAGCGGATTACGCCGCGGCCAGTTCGTCCGGGCCGCCGGGGTCGAGGTCGGCCAGATCACCGGCCTGCGCCTCGTCGACGGCGGCAAGCACGTACGGGTCGACTTCGACGTCGACAAGTATCTCCCGCTGTATCAATCGAGCACCGCGCACATCCGCTACGCCAATCTCATCGGCGAGCGCTACCTGGAGATCAAACGCGGCACCGGCGAGGGCGCCGGTCGCGTGCTGCCGGCCGGGGGTTTCATCCCGCTGGCTCGCACCGAACCGGCCCTGGACCTCGATGCGCTGATCGGCGGTTTCCGGCCGGTGTTTCACGCACTCGCTCCCGACAAGGTCAACACCATCGCGTCGGCGATCGTCACGGTGTTCCAGGGACAGGGCGGCACCATCAGCGACATCCTCGATCAAACCGCGCAGGTCACCTCGGCGTTGGCCAACCGTGATGAGGCCATCGGCTCGGTCGTCAAGAATCTGAACACCGTGCTGGACTCCATCGTCAACCAGGCCGGTCAGGCCGACGCAACCGTCAACAATCTCGAGAAGCTGATCACCGGGCTGTCCGACCAGTCCAAGCCACTCGCCGACAGTGTCGCCAACCTGAGCAACGCGACCGGGTCGCTGGCCGACCTGCTGACCGGCAACCGGCCCCTGCTGCAGAAGACGGTCTCCTCGGCCCAGCAAGTTCTGCAGCCGCTCGTTGATCAGCGGGATCAGCTCGACGACTTGGCGCACAAGCTGCCGACGGCCCTGACCCTGTTGGGCCGCAGCGCCGGCACCTACGGCGACTTCATCAACCTTTATCTCTGCGACCTCACGCTCACCCTGAACGGCCTGCAGCCCGGCGGTCCTGTGCGCACGGTGCGCTTGACCCAGCAGCCGACCGGAAGGTGCACACCGCAATGAGGGTGCTCGAACCCGAAAACCGGGTCCGGACAGGGATCATCGCCATCGTTTTGGCGGTGCTGGCCACCGCGGTCGGCCAAACCTTCACCAGTGTGCCGATGCTTTTCGCCCAGCCGCGTTACTACGGCGAATTCACTGACGCCGGCGCGCTGCATGCCGGCGACAAGGTGCGCATCTCCGGCATCGATGTCGGCACCGTGCAGGAGTTGAAGATCGCCTCGGGCCACATCGTGGTCCAATTCGCGATGGGCGGCAACGTGATTGGGACCCAGAGCCGGCTGTCGATCCGCACCGACACCATCCTCGGCAAGAAGGTGCTCGAAATCGAACCGAGAGGCGAGCAGCCGCTGCGTGCCGACGGGAGGCTGCCCCTGAGCCAGACGACCACCCCGTACCAGATTTACGACGCCTTCCAAGACGCCACTAAGGCCGCCGCCGGCTGGGATGTCAACACCATCAAGCAGTCGCTACGCGTCCTATCGCAGACGGTCGACCAGACGTACCCCCACCTGAGTGCGGCTCTCGACGGGGTGCAGAGATTCGCCGACACCGTCGGCAAGCGCGATGAACGCATCCAACACCTGCTGGGAGAGACCAGCAAAGTGGCGGGCGTGCTGGGCATCCACGGGGAACAGCTCAACCGACTACTACTCAATGCTCAGACACTGCTGGCCGCCATCAACCAGCGAAGCCAGGCCGTGGATGCTCTGGTCGGCAATGTCCAAGCGGTCGCGACCCAACTTCAGGGCCTGATCAACGACAACCCCAACCTCAACACGGTCCTCAACCAGGTCAACACCGTCAGCGACGTGCTGGTCAAACGCAAGGACGACCTGACCAACACCGTGCGCGAACTCGGCAAATTCGTAGCGTCGCTGTCCGAGATCGCCTCCTCCGGGCCCTTCGTCAAGGCGGCAATCTTCAATCTGCTCCCGTACCAGATGCTGCAGCCATGGGTCGACGCGGCGTTCAAAAAACGGGGCATCGACCCCGAAAACTTCTGGCGCAGCGCCGGACTGCCGGCGTTCAAGTGGCCCGACCCCAACGGCACCCGACTGCCCAATGGAGCACCGCCACCGGCACCGGACGTCCTGGAAGGCACGCCGTCTCACCCGGGTCCCGCCGTGGGGCCAGGATCGCCCTGCTCGTACGCCCCGTCGGCTGATGCCCTGCCGCGCCCGAACAATCCGCTGCCCTGTGCCTCACTGGACGCCGGACCGTTCGGCGGCGACGGCGGTTTCCCGGCACCAGTCGACGTCCAGACATCGCCCAGGCCCGACGGGCTGCCAGCGACACCCGGGATCCCGATTGCCGGGCGACCTGGCGCACCGGCACCAGACCTTCCCGGCACACCGGTACCGCTGCCCCCGACAGCACCGCCGGGCGCTCGTACCGAAGGTCTACACCCGGCCGGACCCACGCCGCTGCCATCGACGTTCGCCCCTGGACTGCCACCCGGGCCGCCCGCTGCACCCGGGCCCGGGCCGCAACTGCCGGCTGGCCCCGTCGCGCCGGGCAGAACAGGAGATAACGGTCAATGAGCACCGCTCTCAATGCCGGCGGGCTGCAGAAGCTGACCCGCAAATCGATCGTCGTGACAGTGCTGGCCGCGGTCGTGGCGCTGACCGCCGGCTATGCAGGCTGGCAATTGTTCCTCACATTGACGACCAACACGATCGTCGCCTATTTCGCGCAAGCCAACGCGCTGTATCCAGGCGACGAGGTCGCGATCATGGGCGTGCAGGCAGGTGCGGTTGACAAGGTTGAGCCCGCCGGCGACAAGATGAAAGTGACGCTTCACTACCAGAACAAATACAAAGTGCCCGCGAATGCCTCCGCGGTGATCCTTAACCCCACCCTGGTCTCGTCACGCAACATCCAGTTGGAACCGCCCTACAACGGCGGCCCGGTACTGACGAACCACTCGGTCATCCCGCTCGAGCACACCCAAGTTCCGGTGGAGTGGGACGACCTACGCGACAGCATCGGCAAGACCGTGACCGCGCTGGGCCCGACACCCCAGGACCGCAAGGGTCCCATCGGCGACACCATCGAATCAGTGGCCAACGGCCTGTCGGGCAAGGGCAAAGAAATCAACAACTCGCTGAACAGCCTGTCCACGGCGCTGTCGGCGATCAACGCCAGTCGCGGCGAAACGTTCGCGGTGCTGCGCGGCCTGGCCACATTCCTCAACGCGCTGCAAATCAATGAGCAGCAACTGATTTCACTGAACACCAACCTGTCGCAGATCACCACAAGCCTGACACCGTCAGACCACGCCGTTGCTGACGCGATCGGGCAACTCAACGCCCTGCTGCCGGTGTTGCATAAGTTTCTCGACCCGAACGGCCCGGTGTTGACCCGCGACGTCAACAACCTCTCCGAGGCGACAACCCCACTGGTGCAACCGGATACCGCGAATGATCTGGAGAACTTTCTTCATGTGTTTCCCACCTTCGCCGCTGACGCCAACAACAGCTATCACCCCAGCCACGGCGCGCTGACGCTCATCCCCGCGGTTGTCAACTTCGCAAACCCGCTGGAATTCATCTGCAGCTCGATCCAGGCCGGCAGCCGACTGGGATATCAGGATTCGGCAGAAATATGCGCGCAGTACCTGACGCCCATCCTGGACGCCATCAAATTCAACTACCTGCCCTTTGCGCTCATGCCGTTCAGCACCGCCGAGACGCTGCCCAAAGAGGTCGCGTACTCCGAGCCGCGCCTGCAGCCGCCGCCCGGATTCAAAGACACCACCGTGCCGGGAATCTTCTCCCCGGACACCTCGTTTTCGCACGGCAACTTCGTGCCTGGGTGGGTGACGGCGCCCGGTATGCAGGGCGTGCGGGTTCGGCCCCAAACCCAAAACCTGTTGACGCCGCAATCGATGGCCGAGCTGATGGGCGGCCCGGATGCCGCAGGACCGCCGGCCGGGCAAAACATGGCTGGCCCGCCCGACGCCTACAACGAGCACAGCCCGCTGCCGCCGCCGTGGTATCCGCAGCCCGGGCCGCCCCCGGCGCCAGGTCCGGATGTCATACCGGGGCCGGTTGCCCCCGCACCTGCACCGGCGGCCGCGCCGCTGCCGGCTGAGGCACAGACAGGCCCGGGCCAATGACCGCCACCGACGCAGGCGCGTCCCGCGCGACTGGGTGGGGCAGACGCGCCGCACGGCGCATCCAGCGCCGCGTGGCGGCGGGGTTGTCACTGCTGGCGGTCGCCGTCTCGCTGAGTTCATGCGCGCAGTGGCACGGCATATCGAATGTGCCGATCCCCGGCGGGCCTGGCGCCGGGCACGGCACCTACACCGTCTACGTGCAGATGCCCGACACGTTGGCGCTCACGCCCAACAGCAAGGTCATCGTCGCCGACGTCTACGTCGGACGGGTGCGGGCGATCACGATGAAAAACTGGGTCGCCACCTTGACGTGCGAACTGCAACACGGGGTGCAGCTCCCGCGTAACGCCACCGCCAAAATCGGGCAAACCAGCCTGCTGGGCACCCAGCACGTCGAACTGGCACCGCCGGCCGACAACCCAGCGCCACAACCGCTGAAGAGCGGCGACACCATCGACGTGAAACACTCCTCGGCGTTTCCGACCACCGAGCAGACCTTGGCCAGCATCGCGACACTCCTGCGCGGCGGCGGCGTCGCAAACCTGGAAGCCATCCAAAACGAGGCCTACAACATCGTCAGCGGGCGGGCCGATCAAATCCGCGCTCTGCTCGGCAAGCTGGACACCTTCACCGCCAAACTCGATGAGCAAATCGGCGACATCACCCACGCCATCGACTCGGCCGACCGGATCTTGGCGATCGCGGCCAGCCACAACGACACCCTCAACGCCGCGCTGACCGAACTGCCCCCGCTGGTGAAATACCTGACCGACTCGCGAGGCCTCGTCATCAACGCGGTCGAATCGCTAGGGCGGTTCAGCGATGTCACCCGGCAGACGGTCGGACCGATACGAACGAGCCTGCACCGCGATCTGGTGTCGCTGCAGCAACCGCTGGCACAGCTCGTTCGGGCTGCGCCGTTCGTGGTGCCCGCGTTGAAGGTGGCCCTGACCGCGCCGTTCGACATCGACGCTGTCCCAAAGACTTTCCGCGGCGACTTCATCAACACCTCACTCAACGTTGACCTGACGCTGAGCGCCATCGACAACGGTATCCTCACCGGAACCGGGTTCTCGGGGGCGCTGCGAGCCCTCGAACAGTCCTGGGGCCGTGATCCGGCCACCATGCTCCCGGATGTCAGGTACACCCCGAACCCCAATGACGCGCCGGGCGGACCGCTGGTCGAAAGAGGTCAGTAAATGAGAGTCACCCGATTCGTCAAAAACCAGCTCATCCTTTTCACCGTCTTGACAGTGATCACCATGGTGGTGTTGGGCGGCTATTACCTGCGTCTGCCGTCCGAGGTCGGATTCGGCCACTACAGCTTGAAAGCGGATCTGCCAACATCGGGCGGCCTGTACCGCACGGCCAACGTGACCTACCGCGGTGCCACCATCGGCAAGGTCACCACCGTGGAGCCGACGAGGACCGGGGTCCAGGCCACGATGAGTATCGAAGATCGATACAAGATCCCCGTCGATACCAGCGCGAACGTGCATTCGGTGTCGGCCGTGGGCGAGCAATATCTGGACCTGGTGTCCAAAGGCAACCCAGGCAAATTCTTCTCTCCTGGCCAAACCCTCACCGACGGTACGGTTCCCGAGGACGTCGGGGCGGCTCTGGAAGCGGTGGATCGCGGCTTGTCGGCGCTGCCGAAGGGCAAGATCGCCGCGCTCCTGGACGAGACATCGCAGGCGGTCGGTGGATTGGGCCCAGCCTTGCATCGTCTCGTCGACTCGACTCAGGCCCTTACCGGCGACTTCGCGGCGAACACCGCCGACATCAACGCCATCATCGCCAACTCCGCGCCGCTGCTCGACAGCCAGGCCGCGACCGGTGAGCAGATCAGGCGCTGGGTGCACAACCTCAGCGTCGTGGCCAACCAGACCGCCCAACAGGATCCGCAGCTCAAAAGCGTGCTGGCCAACGCGCCGTCGACCCTTGACACCGCCAACGGCGTGGTCGGCGGCGTGCGGGATTCGTTACCGCAGACATTGGCCAACCTCGAAGTTGTCACCGGCCTGCTTCTGCGTTATCGCAAGGGCGTGGAACAGGTGCTGGTGTTGCTCCCGCAGGCGGCTTCAGTCGCCCAAACAACCACGCTGCCGTTCCCGGGCGAGGCGCGCATCGACCTGGGATTGGCCATCAACCAGCCGCCGCCGTGCCTAACGGGTTTCCTTCCGGCCGCGCAGTGGCGCTCGCCGTCCGACACCAGCATCGCGCCCCTGCCGGCCGGCACGTATTGCAAGATTCCCCAGGACTTCACGGCCAACGCTGTGCGCGGTGCGCGCAACATTCCCTGCATCGACGTCGACGGCAGGCACGCGGCCTCGCCGCAGGACTGCCGCGGTGGCCAGCCCTACGTCCCGCAGGGCACCAACCCGTGGTACGGCGACCCGAACCAGATCCTGAACTGCCCAGCCCCCGGGGCGCGCTGCAACCAGGCGGTGAAACCGGGCTTTGTCATCCCAGCACCGACCCTGGACAACGGGTTGAATCCGGCGCCGGCCGACAAGATTCCGGGAACGCCGCCGCCGGTCAGTGACCCGCTGTCGCGGCCGGGTTCGGGCGCAGTGCAATGCAATGGCCAACAACCCGACCCCTGCACGTACACGCCGGCCCTGACGCCGAGCCTGAGCTTTAACACCCAGGCCGCCGAGGTCAACGGGCCTGACGGCGTGAAGTACTCGGTCCAGAACTCAGATGCAACAGGAGATGAGGGATGGAAGAGGATGCTGGCCCCCGCGGGCTGATTCCGGCGGACGGTGCCGAAGCCACGGCGGCACGCACTTCGACGCGGTTGAGCCGATGCTGGTGGGGCGCTATTGCGACCGCACTGGCCGTCGTGACCGCCGGCGTCGGTGCGGTCGGCTATCTGGCGTTGCGTGCGCATTGGTCCAGCCAGGCCGCCACCAGCGCTGACGCGGCAGCAGTGGCGGCCGCTAAAGACTGCGTCGCGGCGACCCAGCCCCCCGACGCCGCCGCGCTTCCCGCCGTTCAGCGCAAGCTCGATGAGTGCTCGACCGGCTATTTTAAAACCCAGATCACTTGGTACGGCGCTGTTTTGAGCGAGGCCTATCAGGCGGTGAACCTCCATGTCCGACTGCCAGAGATCGATGCGGCGGTAGAACGCACCAACAGCGACGGCTCGATCGTGGCGTTGATCGCGTTCCGCGCCAAAATTTCCCAGGACGGGATGGCCGACCGAGAAAACAGCTACCGGATCAGAGTCAAGATGGTGACCGAAAACGGTCAGTTCAAAATCGCCAAGCTCGATCAGGTAGCCAAGTGAGCACGGCGTTCGCGGACCCGCAGATCACCGACATCTCTGATGAAGCGGCTCCACCACAGCCGGCGACACCCGCGCCCGAGCACCGCCCGGGCCGACGTATCGTCATTATCGGCGTCGTCGCCTTGGCTGCAGCGCTTTTCATTGGTGTATGCGCGTTCACCGCCGCAGCTCTATACGCTAGCTTGGCTGATCGGGCGGACGCAGCCACTCGACGTGACGTCGCGCGCAGCGCGGCCGCAGCGATCACGACGTTGTGGACGTACAGCCCCGACAAAATCGACGCCCTGCCCGACCGCGCGGGGGAGTATCTCGGCGGCGAGTTTTATGGGCAGTACCGCAAATTCCTGGAAGCAGCTATCGCGCCGACCAAACAGGCCAACGTCACCGACACGACGGATGTCGTTGGGGTAGCTGTCGAATCGCTCAACGGCAGCGACGCAGTCGCACTCGTCTTCACGAATACCACGGCGATCAGTCCGCTGACCAAATCCATTCCATCGTTGAAATACGTCGCGTACCGACTGTCCATGATGCGGCAGGAGCGACGCTGGCTGGTGACCAAGATGTCCACCGTCAGCTTCATGGATCTCACACCGCAGCTTTAGCAGCTCGAAGACGGAGGTTTACATGGCCCGCAAATCGGTTCCGCTCGCTTGGGGCGGCGTGACGCTGGTCGGGGTGATCGTGATCATCCTGGTGGTCTCGTGGCAGCTGTTCCCGCGGCTGACCGCAGTACAGTCCTTGAGCGACGACCTGAGCCCGACATTCAGCGCCGATCGGGTGACCGGCGATCGTGGCGCCATCCGCATGGTCTCCGCCGCGACCGATGCCGTCGATGCGATGATGTCTTCGGACGGCGCGGCGGCTGAGGTCCCCCAGTTGATCGACTTCGTCGCCGCGCACACTGGCGCCTCCGCCGACAGCGTGAAAGCGCAGCTGCGAAGCGACTTTCCGCATGTCAACGGTCTCCTGAACGCGTTGCCGCTTGTTGACGTCAGCACGGAATTGCCGAAGTTGGTGCACTACCTGGGCACCGCGTTATTGATGACGCCGGATCAGGTGGACCATATGTTGCAGACGGACTATCCAAAGATCTACCAGGTAATCATGACTCTGCCCAAGATGACTGCCGGCTGGAACCTGATACCAGGTTCGCAGAACCTGACCCGATTCAACGGGACACCGGTGCGCACGATGCCGCAGATGAGGGACTATCTCAGCAACGACGTGATCGCCCCCGTCGAGCGCCAGCAGGGCAACTTCCGGGGGTTGGGGGTTCGCGGTGGCGTCGGGTTCCTCGCCCCACTTCTGCTGGCCTTGGGCGTCGTGGTCGTCCTCTTCGGAACATTGATGGTCGTGGTGACCTGGCGCGGTATCCCGCGCAATCCCCTCAGATTCGCCTGGGCGGTTGTCCCGGTGGTTGGTGTGGGCCTTATCGCGCTGGTCCTCGGGCTCAACCTGTTCCCGCGGCTCATCGGCGCCCAGACGTTGCTGGACGACACTCGGTCGGCCTTTGCCTTAGATCGCATCCAGGGCGATCGGGCCGGAATCGACTTCGTCTCGACCTTCGTCGACTCTCTCGGCGGAGCAATTCTCCCCGACGGCGGTGTGGCCGAGGAGTACCCGGCACTACTGAGTGTCGTCGCGAACAAAGTGGGTGTTCCCGCTGAGGATATTCGGGCGCTGCTGGCACTGAATTTCCCCCACACGGCCAACCTGCTGGACGCGGTGCCGATCTCGGCCGCTACCGCGGAGGCTTCGAAGCTGGTCGAGTACATGGCTTCCGAGTCGCACCTGACATCCGTCCAGATGTGGGGGACCCTGCGGAGCGACTTTCCTGAGGTCTACCAGGTGATTACCAATCTGCGGGTGGTCAAAGACGGCTGGGCGGAGGTGCCAGGCACCGACAACCTGACCCGATTCGACGGGGCACCGGCTCGTTCTGTTCCACAAATCAGGGACTACTTCCGCGACGACGTGATTCCCGGTTTGGAACGACAACAGCAGAACTTCGTGGTCATCGACACGAACTGGCCCCGGTTCACGGTATTCGCGCCTCTGCTCACCGTCGTCGGCCTACTTGTTGTCGCTTACGGGTTTCTGCTGGGCTTGCTGACCAAGCGGCAGTTCACTCGATTGCCGAAGGGCACGGCCTCGGCGCAAACGTTCGCCGGCCCCGTGAATGAGGCCGAGGTCAATGCCGGGGCGGCCCCTCAGTGATCCTTTGGATCAGCGGCTCTTGAGTCACAGCTTCGAGAGCCTGCTGCGGATCGCAATCCTGCTATTTGAGGTCGGCGCGTCAGCAGGCTCACGCTGTCAACTCTGTTTCGTCGACTGAGGCTTGTGGAGCCTGATTGACACGATAGATAGTTCTCTCTACCATGAGATTGGGTCCCGCACCAGCGAGGCGCGGAGTAGCAAACGTGTGATCCACCGCCAGCGCGGCACGAACGCGATCGCGTACGCCGGATCCGTGGATCGTCCCAACCAATGAGGGAGTAGCGAGAAATGTCTGAAACAATCCAGCACGATGTCAAAGTCGGCGGTTGTGTGTCGACGGAGAAGCGCGGCAGGGTGTTCCTCATCGGTCTGAATCGACCAGAGAAACGCAACGCACTGAATGGGGAAATGTTCGACGCGTTGTCGGAGGCCTACGCACGCTATGAGCGCGATGATGACTTGCGTTGCGCGGTGCTCTATGGCGAGGGTTCCGCCTACTGTGCTGGTGCAGACCTCGTCGAACTGAAGAGCTTGGTCGACGACGACCGGTTGATGTACCGAGTCGGCGAGTACGATCCTTTCGGTCTCGAAGGATCCCGTCTGTCGAAGCCCCTCGTCGCCGCGGTCCACGGAATGTGCTTCGCCGGCGGTCTCGAGCTTGCTCTGGCCGGCGAATTCATCATCGCCGCAGAAGGCACGAAGTTCGGCCAGCCAGAAGTAGCCCGAGGCCTATTCGCCTTCGGCGGCGGCGCAGCACGCTGGCCACAGATCGTCGGATACGGCAACGCGCAACGGTACCTGCTGACCGGCGACATTCTGGATGCAGACGAGGCTCTGCGGATCGGTCTGATCCAGGAGATCGTACCGCCGGCGGAACTCTTCGATCGCGCCCTCGAGCTGGCCAACACCGTGGCCGACGCCGCACCGATGGGAGTCCGCTCCTCGCTGGCGATCTCACGGCGCGCGGCCATCGACGGAATACCCGCCGCTATCAAGGCGATCCCTGCCCTGCGAAGCGAGATCGTGGGAACCGACGACGCCGCTGAGGGAGTGGTCTCCTTCAAAGAACGGCGGGCAGGCAGATATGTCGGTCACTGATCGAAGCTCAGCCGGCTAGCCCAAAAATCCGCCAGAAAAGGAAGACATGAGAACAAGAGAAGCCGCGATTGTCTCCACCGCGAGGACGCCGATCGGCAAGGCCTATCGTGGAGCGTTCAACAACACCCACAGCGTGACGCTGGGCGGGCATGCCGTCAGCAGCGCCATCGAGAAGGCACGAATCGATCCCAGCCGGGTGGAGGACGTCGTCATCGGAACCGCGTTGGCGACCGGTGTCCAAAGTGGCGACGTCGCGCGCCAGATCTCAGTCCGCGCGGGCATTCCGGTCACGACGCCGGGTCTCACGGTCAGCAAGTTCTGCACCTCAGGCCTGGAAGCTATCGCCGCTGGCTCATACAAGATCCTCAACGAAGGCCTCGATGTCGTGGCAGCCGGCGGAGTCGAATCCATCAGTCTGGTTCAGACGCCCAACTTCGAGTTCATGATTGAAGAGTCGTGGATCAAGGAGAACAAACCCGACTACTACATGCACATGATCGAGACCGCGGAGGTCGTCTTCGATCGCTACAAGGTCAGCCGAGACTCTCAAGACGCATACTCTCTGCAGAGCCAGCAGCGAACAGCTCAAGCGCAAGCCGCCGGGCTGTTCGACAACGAGATCGTCCCGCTGAAAACTCTTAAGCGCTTCGTAGACAAAGAAACTCAAGAAGAGTACTTCGAGGATGTCCTGCTCACCAAGGACGAGGGCAACCGCCCCGAAACCAATCTAGAGGGTCTTCAAGCGCTGAAGCCAGTCGCCCGGCCCGATGGATGTGTCACCGCAGGAAACGCAAGCCAGCTCTCCGACGGCGCATCGGCGGTTGTGATCATGAATCGCGAAGCGGCCGAGCGCGAAGGCATCCAGCCGCTTGGATATTTCCGCGGATACACGAGCGTCGGTGTCGAGCCGGATGAGATGGGCGTCGGACCCGTATATGCCGTGCCAGCGCTGTTAGACAGGTTCGGCTTGAAGATCACAGACATCGGCCTCTGGGAGCTGAACGAGGCCTTCGCAGTACAGACTGTCTACTGCCGCGACACGCTTGGAATCCCTGATGAGCTGCTGAACGTGAACGGGGGAGCCATTTCGATTGGCCATCCCTACGGCATGAGTGGGGCCCGGATGGCAGGGCATGGTTTGCTGGAAGGCAAGCGGCGCGGCGCCAAATACGTGGTCGTAACGATGTGTGCGGCAACAGGAATGGGCGCAGCGGGACTTTTTGAAGTCGCCGCCTAAGTGCTCACTCGGAGATAGTGGCGGTGGTGAGCTCAATTGCTTACCACCGCCGCTGCCGTGAGATCAGCACATCACCCTGGTCGGCATCGAATATGGCGCCCGCGCCGCGTGTGTCAGCAAAGGTTTCGGCGGGCCGATCTTCGCGCAGGGGTGAGGGATGAGACCTTGCGGCCCGCTGCGTGGGCGCGGTTGCAGGCAGGGTTAGGAGGCAGGTATGCCGTTTATCCTGAATACCAGTGGCGTCGACGAAGGCGACCGCGCTGAGTTTGTGCACGAAGCGCTGGCGATGACGATGGTGCCCGTGGAGCTTCACTGGCCCCAGGAGCGCCGTGGCGTGGCCGCACATGGCGTCATCACAAATCTGGGACATCTCACCGTCTGCTCAGGGCGCACCTCGGCGTTCAAAGTACAGCGGACACCGGCGCTGGCTCGCGACGCCCTAGAGCCCAGCATTTTCGTCAACGTGCAGCTGAGTGGCTCTAGCATGGTGATCCAAGGTGACCACGAGGCGGTGCTACACCCAGGCGAGCTGGTGATCTACGACTCCACTGCGCCCTACACGCTGCTCAACGAAACGGGCATGACAGGAGAGTTCTTCCGGATACCGCATTCAGCACTGGCGATGCCGCACAACGCAATCCGAAAGGCGTGCGCTGTCTCCCTGAGTCCGGGTCACCCCCTGACTTCGCTGACAAACGACTTCCTGAAGCGTGTTACCGCAGACCGCGCCCTTTACACCGCCCCCAACGCTGACAAAGTCGGGCGCCCCATTATCGAGCTCGTGCGGGCGGTCATCGCTACACATCTCAAAGCCGATGAACTTTCCGCGGGCCCCCTCGCGGCCACCCTGCCATTACGCATCCTTGAATACGTGCGCAACCACCTGTACGACGCAGAGCTGAGTGTCGAACAGATCGCGGCCGCACATTACATATCGGTGCGCTACTTGTACAAAGTCTTGGCTGAGAGGGGCATCAGCCTCGCTGACTGGATCCGCACCCACCGGCTCGAAGCATGTCGGCAAGATCTCGCAGCAGCCGGCTCTGCAACCACCATCGCCGTCGTCGCGAGGCGCCACGGATTCTCCGACATGTCCAGCTTCAGCCGCGCGTTCCGCGCTGAATACGGAGTTTCACCGAGTGAATGGCGTGAGCACTGGACCGCTCGAGAAGGCACACAGCAGCTCCGCTTCGGCGCTGGCCCAACCGATCGCTGATCTCTTCGGCAGTCAGCGATCCGTTACGTGGTGACAGACGGATTTTGGACGAATGGTCGTGCAGCACACGCACATGGCGAGTCACTTCCTGCACACATTACTGAACCCCCGAGGACCAAAAATAGGTAGTGCAACAGCGAGTCAAGAGCAGCTGGCAGCGCGCCATAGCGACTGGGCGCTGATAACTGACAGGAGAATTGCCGCCATGGCATATCGCACGGCCGACACGGCGACGGGTGTGTTCGTGGAATCGCTCGATGAAGATGACAGATGCTAAGTTCTGCAATGCATCCGCGCAGTGCTGCTGTGAAATTACATGGCGGACAACATCATTAGCGGGTCTAGTGGCAGTGCTAGTGCCGTTGCTGACGATGCTCAACCACATCGAGCAACATGGCCGTGCAACTGACCGATGAGTCGGCCTCGCCTGTGGGCGGACATCACATAAGGAGGAAGGACCGTGACGACGGCCGCCCCACCCACGTATTCGCAGACACCAACATTGATGATCGACACGCCCAACGTCGATTTTGCGTATCGACGCCTAAGTGCCGGCGGCGATCTTCCGCTGGTGCTTGCCGGGTACTTCGCCTCCAACATGGACGACTGGGATCCGCTGATCGTTGACGGCCTCGCCGCGGATCGGGAAGTGATTACCTTTGACTATCCTGGGGCGGGGAACTCGACTGGCGTCACGCCGCCGAATGTGGCTGAGCTCAGTGTTAGTTGTTTCGATTTCCTTGATCGACTTGGCCTGACAAGCGTTGATTTTCTTGGTTTTTCGCTGGGCGGCATGATTGCACAACAGATGGCATTCGAGCAGCCTGAGATGGTTCACCGGATGATCTTGTGCGGCACGGGTCCCCGTGGTGGCGAAAAGATGACGTTTACCGAACTTTCTACAGACGAGCAAGATGACCCTGTGGCGTTGGTTTTGAAATCTTTCTTCACACCGAGCCAAACCAGCCAGCGTGCGGGAGATGCATACCTGCGCCGCCTTCGCCTGCGGCAGGCCGACCGCGACTCGCCTGTCACAAAGGCGTCAGCCAACGTGCAGCTGCGCGCGATCCGCGAGTGGGGCGAGGTTCCCCCTGATGACCGGTATGCGATGCTCAGCGACATCACTCAGCCAGCGTTAATTGTTCACGGCGGCAAGGACATCGTCGTTGACCCGATCAATGCCTTCATCCTCCAACAACATCTCCCTCATGCCACGCTTCTGTTGCTACCCGACGCGAGTCACGGCGCACAGTCCCAATACGCAGAAGTCTTTCTCGCCAATGCGCTTATGTTCCTGAACAACTGAGTGCGGCGATGCAAGAAGAGGGCCGAACAACCCAGACACGGCAGGCCCACACCGCACAAACTTCAGCACCGGACTGGAACCCCTCATGCCGGCGCCTAAGTCGCCGTCTACCAACCCGATTCATTGAAGACGACGAACCCGCATTCATCTGAGAGGAACAACCATGACTGCATCTGCCACACCGACTGTGGTGTTGGTGCACGGCGCGTTTGCTGATGCATCAGGTTTTGGCGGTGTGATCCGTGAACTGCAAAACGCCGGGCACACGGTGCTTGCACCGCCCAACCCGCTGCGAAGCCTCGCTTTTGATGCTGCAGCTACGGCGGCGCTGGTTGAGGCGATACCCGGTCCGGTGTTGCTCGTCGGACACTCCTACGGCGGCGCCGTGATCACGCAGGCCTCCGCTAGCTTGGACAACGTCGTCGGCCTGGTTTATGTGGCCGCGTTCGGCATCGACGAGGGTGAGAGCTGCGCCAGCGTGCAACAACCGTTTCCGCCTTCGTTGCTGGCCAGCACCTCATATCCCACCAGCTATGACGCCCCCGGAGCTCCCCAAGGTCAAGACCTCTACATCAACCAAGAGCAGTTCCGCGAGACTTTCTGCGCCGACGTACCCGTTGACCTCGCTCAGGTAATGTTCGCCACCCAGCGGCCGCTGTCACTCGCCGCCCTGACCGAAAACGCGACCGCCGCAGGCTGGAAGACCAAGCCTTCCTGGTATCTGGTCTCCGAACACGACAACGCCATCTCACCCGACGCTGAGCGCTTCATGGCGGAACGAATGGGCGCCACCACCAAATCGATCCCCGGGTCCCACACCGCATTCATCACCCAACCCGTGACCGTCGCCGCCTTCATAACCGATGCGATCACGGCGGCCTAACCAACGCGACAACACCAGCCGAAAGGCCATGATCCAGCAGGGTTTCACCCACGCCGCGAACCTAGTGTTTTTCAGCACGCGGTTGCAGGCGGATCGGCTGTCACCGTTTTCACCGCCAATGACCCGAAAGCGACCGGAATTGCCCAGTTCTTCAATCCGGTTGTCGCACAATGAGAAACAGGCGATAACTGGCGATGTCGTCGGGTCGGCGCACTTTGAAAAGGTGCGCCTGGCCACTTTCGAGTTGGACGTCGTCCTCGTGGCGTCGCCACGGCGAAGGGAGAGCCGGCGGCATAGGCCGACTTTAGGACCCCAGCGCGTCCTCGACCGAGGGTGCGAACTAGTGAAGTCGATGAGGAACGGCCTGGGACGGTGTCGGCTGGTCAGAGGTCGGCGGGGGCTAGTGACACAACGAAATTCGGCCCACGTCCGACTGGGGGACAAGTGGGCCAGCTTGGCTCCCAACGGTTTTTGCGGTTTCCGTCTCGCCGGCTTCCGGCCTAGGGAAGCAGCCGCAAGTGGCGACCCGCTCCTGGATTCCGCGGATCCGGCGGGAGCGCCGTCGAGAGCTCTTCGGCGATAAGCGAGGGTTGCTCGGCGTCGTCGAGCCGAGCAGTAAACAGCACGAGCGTCTCACCCATCCAAGTCGCAGCCGGAGCTATCGAACCGTGGAACTCAAGTTGGTGGGCTGTAGCCGCTACGTTCTGACAAGCCGAATAGGCGGCACGGTCGCGTGTGTCTGATTGCAATTGCTCCATCGTCAAGTTGGCCGAGACGCGGTTCGCGTCCGACCGTAAATCTAGGATTATCGACACTGACACATCGCACGTGATGAGCGCACGCGGGCTGATCGATGGCACTGGAGTGTCGGCGATCGGGTCACCTGAGACGACTGGATACGCGGGCTAGTGGAGTTGCATAGAGTTGCACTGGCAAGCTTCTCTGTAGATGTAGGTTTCGCGCCGACGCTAACCCCTACTCCTGGTGTGGCGCCAACCCCACCTCCCGGACAATTTTTGCAGGTGCCCGGGACAATTATTGCTAGTGCGTGGTCGATTTCGGCTGGTGACCTAGCCGCCGACGGCGGCAAGTAGATCGGCGTGGTCAGGAGGATCAATTTGCGCAGCAATGTGGTGCCACAGCCGTCAGTGCTCGGCGCTTCGTGGTGCGCCGATCCGGCGGTTATGGACATTGATCACGACGATAGACGCGTCGACGAGAGGCGTGCTAATCCGATCGTTGCGGGCGTGTGCGGCAAGATCAGCGAGAACATCGACTTCGACCGGCCGGTTGGCCTCAAGGTCGCGAAACATCGACGGGCCGGATGTCGACGAAGGGTCGGTGAGAATGGCGTCTAGGCCGGCGCGGACGTCGGCTGCAAGCGGATGCCCCTCGGCTTCGGCGACCGAGGCCACCTCGGCCAAAATCGCTCGTGCTAAATCGATTCCGCCATCGGCTTGCGCAATCGGACCGATCGGCTCGCCCACTAGGCAGGTGAGCGCGGCCGTCGCCGTGATGAAAGCGAATTTCTCCCACATGGCACTGATCACGTCACTGCGAAGCGTCACCGCTACGTTGTCGACATCAAGCGATGCCGCCGTGTTGTCAAGGGCATCTGAGTGGCCACCATCAAGTTGGCCAAGCTCCATGTGGACGCCAGGCGCAATAACGTCGATGGTGCCGTCGGGCAACAGCGACGCTACCAGCCGTGCCGTAGCACCCAAGACGCGATGCTGTCCGAACGTTGCGGTGAGCAATGAAAGATGCCGGATCCCATTCACGATCGGCACGATTCGTGTCCGCGGCCCGACGGCCGCGGTGATGTCGAGAATCACTGATTCAACTGCGTCGGCTCGCACCGCCACCACGACGACGTCATACGGCCCGTTGAGACCGTCGACCGCGACTGCCTTTATTTGGATGGTCTGCACGCCGGTCCCGCCGCGGACACGCAGGCCGTGGCGGGCGAGCCGCTTCAGTGTGCCTGGATGAACCAAGAAGGTGACGTCGCGCCCCGCGGCGATCAATTGCGCGCCAATGTAGCCGCCCCCTGCTCCTGCCCCAACGATCAAGACGCTCATGATCGACACCCCTCTGAAATGCTCATGCTCAACACCACCGCGAGTGTGCGCGCTCCATCGTATGGTCTTCGGGGAAGAAGCTTTTGCCGTCGGGCATCACCGCCACCGCGCCGCCGAGCGCCCCTGCCAGCTCGCTGAAGCCGTCGATGGCGCCGGCTCTCGATGACCTTCAGGACGTCGGCGGGCGACCCGCCGCGCGTGTGGGCGACTCGACGGTAATGATTCCCCTCGTGTGCCGGCCGTGGCGGATGGCCTTGTCGGTAACCGCCTGTGCAACTGGTCCTGCTCCGAGTACGCCGATGGCGCGGTGTGTGGTCGTGGTGGTGGTGAGTGTGTGCTCGGCGGTTAGGTCATGCCGACTTCGGTGGGGTGAGCGCTGCCCGCGTCAAGCCACGCCTGTTCCTGGCCGGGCTCCGGCATGAACCTTCCGCCCTCGATCATGTTCTCGGAGGGGACTTCAAGGAGTGTGACGAGAACTTCCTCCTTCGGCTGGCCGGTAAGACGTATCCACATTTGCGAGAACTCAGTGAGCATGGCCTGACGTGTCTCGAGGGTGCGGCCTTGGCGGATAAAGCCAAACACGATTGAGTGGCCGGACTGCTGCCCGGCGACGAAGTAACGCCCTTCTTGGTTCTCATGGAACACGACGTTGACGAACGACTCGAGGGCGCCGGTCGCGTCGCAGTGAATGCGGGTGATTTCCTTGGCGATATTCTCCCTGGCGGAGTCGGCAAGTAGTCCGACTTGACTGGTGCAGTGGTAGATGGGCATGGTGTCTCCTCTTGGGATCTGCCGCTGGAATAGCGGCGGGTGTTATTTCTGCGGGGACGTTTTTCTGGACCGCGTCCGTTGTTGGGTCTTCACGGCTGTGGTGCGCCGTTCAAGGCCGCGAACGCGTTATTAGCTTGTGTTGGGTTGTGACCGTTGACTCCGTTTTCTTGCGGTGTGGGGTCGCGGCGGGGCTGGTGTTGCGGTGGGCCTTGCCAGCGAGTGAACAGGTCGTTGTCGAGCTCGACGCCCAACAGGTCGAGGGCGCGGTTGACGGTCTGGTCGATCACGTCTGCCAGCGTCTGGGGCCGGTGGTAGAAGGCCGGCATGGGTGGCATTACCACCGCCCCCAGCTCGGCTACCTGCACAAGGAGTCTGAGGTGGCCGAGGTGAAGGGGCGTCTCGCGGACGAGCAATACCAGCGGGCGGCGCTCCTTTAGCGTCACGTCGGCGGCGCGGAGCAGCAAATTGTCCGAGTACGAGGTCGCGATCCCGGCGACCGTCTTGATCGAGCAGGGGGCGACGATCATCCCGGCCGCCCGGAAGGATCCAGACGAGATCGCGGCGGCGATGTCACCCGGCCGGTAGACCACATCGGCGAGGGCTTCCACGTGGCCGGCGGGCAGGTCGGTCTCGAGCTCGAGCGTGCGCCGCGCCGCCGGGCTAAGGACGACATGGGTCTCGACGTCCTCGACCGTACGAAGCACCTCGAGCAGCCGGACCCCGTAGATCACTCCACTGGCACCCGTAATGCCGACAATGAGGCGCCTCATGCCGATTGCCGTGACTTGTCGAGCCATTCGAGGAACGTGACCGCGACGCCGTCGGGGTCGCGGACTTCGAAAAGCCTCGCGCCCCATGACACGACGTGTGGCGGCGGCGCGCCGATCCTGAAGGAATCGCACGCCGCGTCAAGGTCGCTGACCTCGACGACGAGATGAATTCGATCGGCGGGAGCCCCCAGGCTCAGGGGACGGCGCTCGCGCGCGTTGTCCAGGATCTCCAGTCGCAGCCCGAGTAGGTCAAACCGTCGGCCGCGGCCGGTGGGCCGATCCCATTCCTCGACGACCGGGAAACCGAGATCGTGACCATAAAATGTCGTCACGGCGTCGAAGGCGTTGGTGGCTAACGCGACGTAGCTCATGCCGGCACCTGCGCCGTCACACCCGCGGGATCGCACGCGGGCAGGACCTCGTCGATCAGCAGGTGCAGGCTTCGCTCCCAGGACTGGCGCTCCTCGACGCCGTCGTAGGAGGTGATGACCAGGTAACCGAAGCCCCCGGTGTGCTCCTGAAGCTCCCGGATACGTCCGGCCACCGTGTCTGGTGAGCCGACCAGCCACAGGTTGTCGGCCACATACTCCAGATCGACGTCCTCGTCGGCCATCGACGGATCGCCCGTGAGCAACGGCCCGAGCCCCAGACGGAGATACAGTGGCAGCAGAAACTCTTGCCAGCAGCGGCCCATCATCCCGCCGAGCGCGAGGTCGCGAGCCTCGCGGTCTGTTGGCGCGACGTACACGTCGCGGATGAGCCGCCAATCGCGACGGTCTGGGGTGCGCCCG
>Ga0209248_10000037_pt1 | contig 40327 bp, 32 predicted proteins | sample BogFormECP04_OM1_FD_188241 | JGI IMG/M metagenome (GOLD analysis project Ga0209248, IMG submission 188241) | Bog forest soil microbial communities from Calvert Island, British Columbia, Canada - ECP04_OM1 (SPAdes) (version 2) | ecosystem: Environmental > Aquatic > Freshwater > Wetlands > Bog ... | reverse complement strand
TCGATAAGACCGTCTCCGTGGGATTGGGGGAAGTCCCAGAAATCACTTATGGCTCTGAGCAGGCTTTCAACGTGCCAGTCTTGATTGAAGATCTGCGGTATTTATACGTTGGCCGCGCGCCAGTGGATGGGATCATCGGACTGGATCTGCTCTGCCGTAAGAGTTTCCTCGTCGACTATGCGAGGAAACAGGTGGTTTTCGGAGCGACGGCGAGCAGTGGAATGCGTGCCGCCCCCCTGCGCGTGGAAGGAAACGTGTTGCGCGTGGGGGCCGAACTGGATGGAACGCCAGTGTGGATGATCGCCGACACCGGGATATTGGGAACCGTACTTTATGAACGCAACCACAAGGCAGGTCTGGAGAATTACCGGATCGAAATGCCAAAGATGGGGCGCAGCCTGGGCGGGGCGTTTGAAACCCGGAACGCCGTCGTGTCGCAATTCAAACTGGGCGGGCAGAACCTTGAAAGGCGAGTGCTGCTGGTCAGCGCGCCGGATGTGAAGAGGCTTAGTGATGTTGCTGGATATCTAGGGCCGGCGTCGTTCAACGCGAAACAGATCGTATTTGATTTTGAAGCCAATCAACTGCGCTGGAAAAAATGAGTTGGGAGAAAACCGCGGGGCCAACGGAAAAAGAGTTTGAAGCAGGCGAAGATCATTTGATCAGTCAAATGTCCGGAGGCTGGTTCTCTTCACAAGCAAAGCCAGTTTCTGATCGTGATTCATGGGCTCCCAGGGGACAAGCTTTTCGGCGAGCACATGCATTCTGCGGAACAGAGTCAGTTCGACGAAGAGGCCCATGAAATCCAAGTCGCGGAAGACCAGTGAGCCGGCCTGCTTCATGCGGTCGCTGATGCGCTCGAAATGGGCGGGCATCTCGGTCCAGTGCAGGCTGGCACGGTGGTGATGGCAGAGGTGATAGCCTTCGTTCAGGAAGTTCACTTCATCCATGACGGTCACGCTGTTCGAAAAATAATCCTCGGGATGTTCGGGATCGCAGAAAGCGTGCTGGACCCATGCGGTGATGGCGTTGATGAAATTCATGCAGAGAATGGGGACGAGGACGAAGAAAATTCCAATTTTCCAATTGTAAATAAAGACCGCCGAGAAGTAGGCGTAGTAGCGCGCCATTCCCCAGAACATGCGTTTGCGGTTTTTTTCGTCGCCTCTGGCTTTGAAGTAAGCGTAGGGAGCAACACCCAAGACCGTCCAGATATTGTCCGAGAGATACCAGAGAAAATCGAGCTTGCTAGTGCGATCGTAGCCCATGTTGGTGCGTGTGTCGTCCGGTCCGGCGTTTTCGCGATGGTGGAGACATACATGCGCCGTACGCCCCAGTTCGGGAGCGTTGCCGTAGAAATAGCCGAGGAAGAATTCGAGGTAGCGGCCGAAGACTTTATCGTAGTTCTCGGCGAAGAAGCCGTGGCGGCGGTGGGCTTCGAGATGGCTGGCGCTGAACATGCGCACGAAGCGCTGGAACTTGAGACCGTAAAGAGAAAGATAGAAAGCGATCGCCAGCAAAAGGCTGGGTTTTCTTAAAACGAGTTGCACAACAAAAATCGGCACGACGGTGAGCGTGAGGGAGACCATCAGCCGTAACGCAGGAGTGTCACGGGGATCGCGCAGAATTTTTTGGCCCAGGCGTTCGATGGCTCGGTCGTAGGTGCGGGAGAAAAATTCATAGATCTGGCGCAGGGGCCAGACTTTACCGATAAGCAGGGATGCTGCGTAGGATGCGAAGGAAAGCAAGGCCACGGGCAAGGCGGCAACGATGCTTGCCACCCCCAACAGGACGGCCAACCACCGATACAGGAACAGAAACCTGGGCTTGGCGCTGAAACTCATCGCCAGAGAGGCGGCGCCTATTTCGGGGCTGTCCATTTCCATTTCATCACCGTCGCCACGAGCCGGCCTGTGGACCCGACAGGTCATCTTAGGCCGCGGTGCGGAAGCAAGTCAACGGCATGGTCGCCGATCGTGCACAGGGAGGGCAAAGATTTCTGATGGAACGGTCTCATCAGAAGACTTGCAGAACGTCGCCGGCGAGAGTCGATCGTGTATCTGCGGCGCCGGCCAAAACGAAAACCCCGGTCGCAAGCAGCCGAGCGGGGTTCCGAGTATTTTTGTTTTTTGGTTACGCTGCCGGATGCTTCAGGATTTCCGCCAACGCATGTAACCGCGCCGAATCGACAGGACTCTTGGCAGAGCCGGCGTTCGTTTCCACGGACGCCGCCATGGTCTTCAACTTGCCGAGGCTCTTCTTGTTCATGTGCGACTTCTCCGCGTTGAGGATGGCCTCGTGCAGAGATGCGATCTGCTCTGTCGGCAAAGCCTGCGACCGCTCCAGTTGGTCCAGGTACGCCTTGGCGACAACCAACTTTGCGGGCCACTCGAGCTTCTGCTGGTTCTGCACATTCAGCTCCGCCACGTGAACGGTCTTCGCCGCGTCGATTTCGTGCTGCGTCAGGAACTTCGTCGGGGTCAGTTCAAAGACATCCAGCCCGCGCGCAATTTCCGATCCGTAGATCGAGCCGTTGTACCAGTAGGCTGACCAGTCGCCGCCAAGTACGAGCATTTTCGGATCGATCGGCCCGCGGTCGAAGTACGCAATTTCAAACGGATGCTCAATGTCGGTGAAGTCCACCACCGAGACGCCGCCCTGATACCAGGCCTGCACCTCGATATCGCGTCCGGGAACGGGAATCAGCGAACCGTTGTGCGCCACGCAATTCTCCGTGTCGCCCTGGGCCGCGGGCAATTTGTAATAGCTCGCCAAACTCAGCTTGTTATCTTTCAAAGTGAAGAGCGCATCCGCGCCCCATTTGTTCGGATCGTTCGGACGGCACCGCGCGCCGAGTCCGCCGCCCCATTCGTCGGTAAACACCACTTTCGTCCCGTCGTTCGAGAACGAAGCCGAATGCCAGTAGGAGTAGTTCGGATCGTTCACCGCGTCCACACGCTTTGGATGCACGGGATCCTTGATGTCCAGCAAAATCCCGTTACCCGAGCACGCCCCTGCCGCCAAACCTATCGCTGAGTACACCGTGATGTCGTGGCACTGGTTCGTGTCCTTGGGCTTTTCCTGGTCCTTGTGAAGGCTGCCGCCGTTGTTGAGGCCGTTCAGCGCGCCGGTCCGCGGATCGATGAAGACACGCGGGCTCGAAACAACTTTCGCTTCCTGCGGAGCGGCCATCGGAACCTTGATCACATCGATGCGAAAGAGCGACGTATTCGGATCCTTCTCAGGCTCTTCGTTCGAGCAGCCAGCCAGTTCCTCCGATTGGCGCACGAACGATGTGCCGGACACGTAGATGTAGGCGTTGTCCTTATCGTTTGGATCGAGCACCAGCGTATGGGTATGCGAGCCGCGGCAGGTCTGAACCGCCGCCACTTGCTTGGGGTTCTTGATGTCTGAAATGTCGAAGATCCGCACGCCGCGGAAGCGGTCCTTCTGCGCTGCCGGTATGCGGCGCTTTTTTTCTTTTTCTTCTGAGGCAGGCGGGGGAGGTTCCGGCGGAAATCCCTGCGCTCCGCAATCCAGGCGTCCATTCGGCATCTCCACCGACATGAACAAGAGATTTTTGTAGACCGAGACATCGCCCTGCCCGCCCGGGCAGACCAGCGTGGTCAGCAAAGATGCTTTGGCCGGATTGGAAATGTCATAGATATTTATGCCATAAAAATTTCCCTGGAAAAGGTGATTGCCCTGAAACGCAAAGTCCGAATTCGAGAAAGCGAGCTCGGCGATAACCAACTGGAGCGGCTTCGGCGCCTTCGACGCGTTGCCCATACCAAGCAGGCCAAGGGTCTTCTGCACTTTCGGATCGTCAGGGTCCGTGGTCCCCAACTGAAACGCATCTGGCTTCTTGAGCAGCAAGAGGTGTTTCATGCCCATCGACGCTTCGCCCGCATCATACAGTCCCGGTGTCAGCTTGTAGCGCGGATCGTTCGCGTCCGATCCGGTCATCCCCGGCGGCAGCACCGGAGCGGGTTGCGGTGCAAACGGATTCTCGTCTTCACCGGCCGCCGCCTTATCGGGCGCTTTATCGGGTGCCTGTGCCGCTGCAGGGGGCGTAGACGTCTGCGCGTGCATCGTGCTCACACTGAAAAACAAAATAATCGCAGCCACCGCCAGACGGAATGCAACACTTTGCAATCGGTTCATCATTTCTCCTAGGGTGATTTCTTCTCTAAAGCTTTCTTGTCCAACATGGACTGCATAATCCTGATCTCCGCACGTTGCGTGTTGTCCGCATCGGTCGCGAAATTAAAGATGTCCGCATCCTGCCCGGCGCCCGCCGTATCGAACAAATCCTTCACCATCGTCAGCGCGCCGTTGTGGTGCTGAATCATCCCGGTCAAAAACAAGCGGTCGAATTCAGCGCCTTTGGCCTTGCGCAGCGCTTCCATCTGCTCCGGCGACAACATCCCGGGCATAAGCGCCATCGGTTGGCCGGACTTGTCCATGTCCGGCATTCCCGACATGGCCATGGAAATCGCTTCTCCGCGAGCTGCGAGCCACCGCTTCATAAACTTTATTTCGTCCGATTGGGAGCTGCTGATGCGCGCGCCGAGCGACTGCAAATCCTTGTTCTCCGTGTGTGATGAGATCAGCGCCGTCATCTCTACTGCCTGCGCGTGATGCATGATCATGCCCTGCATGAAATCCACGTCGGCCTGGGACCGCGGCGGCAGCGTGCCCTTGATCGACGGCGGGAGCGTCTTGCTAGGCTTGCCCGGCGCTCCTGGCTGCACCACAACAGGCGCCGCCGAAGGGCCGGACTGCTGGGCGTGGGCAATGAGGGTCAATGAGTTCGCGGGAAAGCTCGCCGCAATGAGCAGGCTGCACAGCGAAAGCACCCGTCTTCGAGACTGGTAGATACGCCCGCGGCGAAAACGGCAAGGATTCAGGTTCTGTCCGTAACCAAACATTTTTGAGCCTTTCACGCTATCACAAAGCAGCCAGACGCATTGCGGAGAAATGCCGCGTGGCCATCCGAAGGGGCCGAGATCCCGGCGAACACTCGGCCAAAGACACCTAATCAGGCAGTAAAAGATTTGTGCGCGTCGATTCGAAATAGATGCCTGCGGCTTCGCGTGCTCTCCTTTTGCTTGTTTCTGGAAGCGGATTTCAGGCAGTCCTGACTCGTCGTTGCAGTGGATTGCCGGGAGCGCAAACTGGGAATCGCGATATCATGATGGGCTCTCGAGCTCGTGATCGCAGGACCCAGGCAAGTGCCGAAGCGAGGTTCGTTCCAGTGAAGTCGAAGCCACACTCTCTGATGTCACTCTCGGCAGTCCAGCGCTATGGCCTGGCGGTGCTTTCTGTTTCTCTCGCGCTTTGCGGCGCGCTGCTGTTGGAGAGGTTCGAGTTCCACAGTGTGGAAGTTCCACTTTTCCTCTTTGCCGTCGCCCTATCCGCCTGGTACGGAGGGCCCGGTGCCGCCGTGGTGGCGCTTGTACTCTCCTGCCTTGTTTTCGACTACTACTTCGTGCCCCCTCTTCACACGCTTTACATAAGCAGAGAGGATCTTCCTTACTTTATTATTTTTGCCACCTTCGCGTCTCTGGTCACCTGGTTCAGCTCCGTCCGCCACCGGGTCGAGCGCGAACTCGGAAAGCGAACCGCGGAACTCGAAGCCGTCAACAAGGAACTGGAAGCCTTCGCGTATTCCGTTTCGCATGACCTCCGCGCGCCCCTTCGTCATATGTCTGGGTTCACCGAGCTTCTGCGAAAAAATTCGGCTTCCGTTCTAAATGAAAAAAGCCAGCGGTACGTAAAGATGATCCTCGAATCGGCGAACCGCATGGGCTTGCTGATCGACGACCTGCTGTCTTTTTCCAGAATCGGCCGCGCGGAAACCCATAAGACGATGTTTAGTCTCGATCAGCTCGTGCAAGAAGTTTTGGCGGAAGCCCGCCAGGAGACGGAGGGGCGCAACATCACCTGGAAGATCGCCAGATTGCCTTCGTGGTATGGAGACCGCCCCATGTTGCGCATGGCGCTCGTGAATCTGATTTCGAATGCTCTGAAATTCACGCGCACTCGTTCGCAACCAGAGATTGAGGTGGGATGCACGGACGAGCAAGATCAGGTTATTGTATTCGTTCGAGACAACGGAGTCGGCTTTGACATGAAATACGTCGATAAATTATTTGGAGTCTTCCAACGCCTGCACACCACGGAGGCTTTTGAAGGCACCGGCATCGGATTGGCCACCGTTCAGCGTATAGTTATTCGGCACGGAGGCCGAGTCTGGGCCGAAGGCCAAGTGGATCAGGGCGCCACATTTTATATCTCGCTTTCTAAATCGCAGGGAGTCTAACTAACTTATGAGCACCCTTGGACGCATCTTGATGGTGGAAGACGATCCGAAGGACGTCGAGCTGTCGCTCACCGCTCTGGAAGAATACAACCTGGCCAACGAGGTCGTTGTGGCGCGGGATGGCGAAGAGGCCCTGGATTATCTCTACAAGCGCGGCAAATTCGCGGAGCGCCTTAATGGCAATCCCGCCGTTCTCCTGCTGGATCTGAAATTGCCCAAGGTCAATGGATTGGAAGTCCTTCAGAAAATCCGCTCTGATGAAAAGCTCAAGATGATTCCCGTCGTTGTCCTCACCTCTTCCCACGAGGAAAAAGACATGGTCGCGAGCTACAAGCTGGGGGTGAACGCCTACGTCGTGAAACCGGTGGATTTCCACGAGTTCGTAAATGCCATCAGGGAACTGGGCGTTTTCTGGGCCATCATTAACCAGCCGCCCCCGGGTAGCATGAGAAAGAACTAGCCCGGAAATGAAATCTCCGTTGCGAATCTTGCATTTGGAAGATGACCCGCACGATGCGGAGCTTGTAAACGAAACGCTCGCGAGCGAGGGAATCACTTCCGAAGTCACGCGTGTTGAGACGGAGGCCGATTTCGTCGCCGCACTCCGGCGCGTCGCTTTTGATTTGATTGTCGCGGACTATACCCTCCCTTCGTTCGATGGCCTCTCCGCATTGAAGATCGCCCAGCAAGATTGGCCGCAGGTGCCATTCATCTTTGTTTCAGGAACCCTCGGCGAAGAAGTCGCCATTGAAGCGCTCAAGTTTGGCGCGACGGACTATGTGTTCAAGACGCGCCTCTTTCGAATCGTGCCCTCCGTGCGACGGGCATTGCGCGAAGCCGAGGAGCGATCCGAACTCCGGCGCTCCGAAGCCGCTCTGCGGCTGAGCGAAGCCTACCTGACCGAGGCCCAGAAAATCAGCCGCACCGGAAGTTTCGGCTGGAATACTTCCACCGGGGAGGTCTACTGGTCGGAAGAGACCTTTCGCATTTTTGGCTACGATCCCGCAGCCGGGATTACTCTGGAGCGCGTCATCGAGCGAATTCACCCGGAAGACAGAGCGCCTCACGTGCGGTTTCTTGAACGCGTCTCGCAGGAGCGGCGCGAATGGGACTACGAACATCGGCTGCTGCTGCCGGATGGATCCGTCAAGTACGTGCGCGTCATCGGTCATCCCTCCCAGGACGCCTCCCGCGGGTTTGAGTTCGTCGGAGCGATTACCGATGTCACTGAGCTCAAACGCAGCGACGAGGAAATGCGGAAGTTCGCCTCGCTCGTCGAAAACGGCACGGACTTCATCGGGATGGCCTCGCTGGAAGGCGAAGTTCTGTTCGTCAATGCCGCCGGTCAAGCCATGCTGGGTATGTCGGGAGACGCACACGTTCGCAAAACTAGGATTTCCGAATACATAGCGGAGGAGAATCTCGAAAGGTTCATGAGCAGTGTTCTGCCACTCGCCTTCAAGGATGGCCGGTGGGAAGGCGAGACGCTCTTCAAGCATTTCAAGACCGGCGCATCCATTCCTGTTTGGCAGCACATTTTCTTTATCACCGAGGAAGGCAGTGGACACCGTCTCGCTCTGGCCACCATTTGCCGTGACGTCACTGAACGCATGCGGGCGGAAGAAGGATTGCGCCGCAGCGAGAGAAAACTTGCACAAGCCCAGAAACTCACGCACACGGGGAGTTGGGCTTGGCGCGCCAGTGATCGAGCCCCCGTGCATCTTTCCGAGGAATGGTACCGCATTTTCGGTTTCTTGCCAGAAGAAGGCCAGCCCGCCTGGGAAAAAAGATTGGAGCGCGTGCATCCGGCGGATCGCGCCCACTGGCAGGAAGCGATCGATCGGGTTATCCGCGAAAGATCGGACCTTGACCTGGAATTCCGAATCATTCTGCCGGACGGCACGGAGAAATTCGTAAAGGCCGCCGGCCATCCGATCTTCAATTCGTCCGGAGAATTTGTGGAGTTCGTGGGCAGCACGATGGACATCACCGAGCGCAAGCGCTCTGAGGATGTTTTGCGGCGGAGCGAGGCCTATCTTGCGGAAGCCCAGAAATTGAGCCACTCCGGCAGTTGGGCTGTGGCGGTCCCAGGCATGGAAAACATTTATTGGTCGCAGGAGATGTTCCGCATCTTCGGGCTCAATCCCTCTCCCAATCCGCCTTCTTACATGGAAGTTGCCAGGAGTCTCCTCCACCCAGAGGACGCGGAATATCACGCTGTCGTGCAACAGGCGATTCGTGACAAAACCGATTACGAGACCGAATATCGGCTTGTTTTTCCGGACGGCTCCATCAAATACATCCGAGCCATCGGGCATCCCATCGTGAATGCCTCCGGTGAGGTCGTAGAATTAGTCGGCACGGCAATGGACGTCACCGAACAGAACGAAGCCCGAGCGGCACTGGAGACTGCTTTCGCGGAGATAAAAAAGTTAAGAGACCAGCTCTTCAAAGAGAACATTGCGCTGCGCGATGAAATTGACAAAGCCTCCATGTTTGAGGAGATTGTCGGCGAATCACCTGCATTGCAGGCTGTCCTCGCGCGCGTCGCCAGGGTTGCCCCAACCGATTCCAGCGTGCTGATCACAGGCGAAACGGGCACCGGCAAGGAACTTATCGCTCGCGCCATCCATAAGCGCTCGCATCGTTCCTCGCGGGCATTCGTCAGCGTCAATTGCGCGGCCATACCTGGCACGCTGATTGCCTCAGAGCTTTTCGGTCACGAAAAAGGGGCCTTCACCGGAGCTCTGAACCGGCGGCTCGGACGCTTTGAACTTGCTGAAGGCGGCACCATCTTCCTCGACGAAATCGGCGAGCTGCCGGCGGAAACCCAGATCGCTCTGTTGCGTATTTTGCAAGAGCGCGAGTTCGAACGTATCGGTGGGACGCAGGTGATTCGCGCCGACGTCCGCGTGATCACCGCCACCAATCGCGATCTGGGGAGCGCGATCGCCGCCGGCACATTCCGCACGGATCTCTTCTACCGCCTCAACGTTTTTCCCATCGAGATTCCTCCCCTCCGCGAACGAAAGGAAGACATTCCCACGCTGGTCGAGTATTTCATCCACCGCTATTCACGAAAGGCCGGCAAGAAATTAGGCACCATCGAAAAAAAGACCATGGAGCTGTTGCAGTCCTACGCATGGCCGGGAAACATTCGCGAATTGCAGAACATAATCGAGCGCTCCATCATCGTCTGCGATACCGCACAGTTTTCCGTCGATCCCAGCTGGCTCTCTTTGGATTCCTCCGCTCCCCGCCACGACGCCGGTTCCATACCCAAACGATCCGCCGCTCAAGAAAAGGAAGCCATCGAGGCGGCCCTTGCAGCAACCGGAGGCCGCGTTTCCGGTCCCGAAGGCGCGGCAGCGCGGTTGTCAATGCCGGCGTCCACGCTCGAATCCAAGATTAGGTCCCTGAAAATCAACAAGTTTCGCTTCCGCAGTATTTAGCGGCGTATTTAGCCTCCTGGTAAAATACGGGGCATTTTTCGAGGCTTGTATTTAACCGCTCGGTTAAATACGAACGTTTTCAAGCCCTTGTACTTAACCGCACGGTTAAATACAAAATCCCGAAAGGGCCATCACTCAAATCCGCCAAGTTCGCGAAAACTTCGCGAATTCGCGAGATCGCGACTGATTTCTTGCAGCAGGGCTATTACTATCAGCATTTTACGCTTGGCAAGTGACTTGCATCATTTGTGCGCTATTAGATACCTATGCTGATCATTCAGCGGTCGTCGTCGGGTGACACAGTTCTTTTTAGCTTGAGCGGACGAATTGAGCCCGAGGATTTTGCCGAGTTGCAAAGAATCCTCAGCCTGGAACCGAAAGGCCAGGCTATCGTGCTGAATTTGAAGGACTTAACGCTCATTGACCGCGAGTCCGTGAAGTTCCTGGCTCGGTGCCAGGCTGAAAACATCAGGTTGGAGAATTGCCCAGCCTACGTGCGTGAATGGATTGACGCAGAAAGAGGTCGAAGCGGCCCGCAATAAACGCTAAGTCTTTAGAATTAAGGCCCTTGGGGGGCTAATCGTAGCGACGGGAGGATGGCAATGAACTTCAATGGTCTTGGGACTCCGCAGCTGCAATACAACGTCATCGGCGGTGCCAGAGGCCTCGCGGGAATGGCAGGTGACGCTCCGGCCTACGAGTCGTTCGCCGAGACTGCCCACCTAGGTTCTACCCTTCTTGATGTGTGTGTGAAAGCAGGGCTTGCGGAGCGCAAGCGCTTAGCCCAGGAGCTGCACGACACGCTGCTTCAGGGATTCTTCGCCGTTTCCATGCAATTGCACGCCGCCGTGGACCAGTTGCACGCCGATACGCCCGCTAAGCCCCGATTCAGCAATGTTTTACAGGCCATGGATCGCGTTCTGGAAGAAGGACGGCGGGTGGTTCAGGGACTCCGGTCTAATCCCGATGCTTTCTCCTCTCTGGCGCAGGCTCTCGCTGCTGTTCCCGGCGATTTGGGATTCTCCTCAGCGATCGAATTTCGAGTGGTCGTAGAAGGCCGGCAACGCGAGGTTTGGTCCGGGCTTGGCGAAGAGCTGTATCGTATTGGCCGCGAAGCCATCATTAACGCGTATCGCCACTCCAACGCCAGGCATGTCGAGGTCGAACTGGAATATCGTCCCAGCGGCATTCGCATTGTGGTTCGCGACGACGGCAGCGGAATCGATCCCCAGGTGTTGCAATCGGGACGCGACGGCCACTGGGGCTTGTCCGGAATGAAAGAACGCGCCCAGAGTGTGGGCGGGACTTTGAGGATCATGAGCCGCGCGGGCGCTGGCACCGAAGTCGAACTGTTCGTTTCTAGGCGGATTGCTTTTGAGGCTCCTCCGAATGAAGTCTCCGTTGGATGGACCGCTCCGTTCTATCAAGGTACGGACGCAACGGACACTCTCCATCTCGGAATGAGTCGGCTGCGTGAATAACGAAGCCGCCATCCGGGTCCTCAGCGTGGATGATCACCCGCTGCTGCGCGAAGGCCTTGCCGTCATCATCAACAGTCAACCGGACATGCAGTTGGTAGCACAGGCCTCGAATGGCAGGGAAGCTATTCAGCAATTTCGGCAGCACCTTCCGTCCGTAACTCTCATGGACCTTCGTCTTCCCGATGAGAGCGGCATTGACGCGATGAAAGCTGTGTACACGGAATTCCCCGAGGCGCGCATCGTCATACTGACGACCTTCGAGGGGGATGTGGAAATCCAGCGAGCTCTCGAAGCAGGCGCCCGCGGCTATTTCCTGAAGAGTATGCCGCCCAAAGAACTGGTGGAAGTGATTCGCGAGGTTCACTCCGGGAAGAAACGTATCCCGCCTCAAGTGGCAGCACATCTCATGGAACACTTGAGCGATGAGGACCTCTCGACGCGCGAAGTAGAAGTCCTTGAGCAAGTTGCCGGGGGTAATCGCAATCGCGACATCGCAAAAAAGCTGTTCATAACGGAAGAAACGGTGAAAGTCCACGTCAAGCACATCATGGAGAAGCTCGGAGCTGTTGATCGCACGGGCGCCGTGGCGATCGGTATCCGCCGCGGGATCATCCACCTCTAAAAGCCGAGTTCTCACAAAGTGCCCGATCACTCCGGAGCTTTGCGCTGCTGCTATAGTCTGTTGGCGCAGGGAGGGGATCTCATGCAGCGCATTTGTTTTGTTCTCCAGGTGAAGCCCGAACGGATTAAAGAATATACGGAACGCCACCGCTCCGTGTGGCCGGAGATGAAAAAAGCCCTTCAGGAAACCGGTTGGAGCAATTACTCCCTCTTCTTGCGGCCCGATGGACTCTTGGTTGGTTATTTGGAGACGGAAAATTTCGAGGAGGCCCGGGCCGGAATGGCAAAGCGTGAAGTCAACGAGCGCTGGCAACGCGAGATGTCAGAATTTTTTGTTCAGGACGATGGATTGAAGCCAGACCAGGCTATGACGCCTCTCGAAGAGGTTTTTCATGTCTGATTCTCCCGTGAGGTTCTCGTGCCGCCAAATCCCGTTCTAGGCGTTTTCTTTCACTGGCTGGGGGGCTTGGCGTCGGCGAGCTTCTACGTGCCGTATCGCGGCGTGCGCCGCTGGTCTTGGGAAACCTATTGGCTCGTCGGAGGTTTTTTCAGTTGGATCATCGCTCCATGGTCTCTCGGATTCTTCCTGACGCGAGACCTATGGCAGGTGCTATCCGAGACCCCCGCGTCGACGCTTTTCTGGGTTGTCGTTTTCGGCCTTTTGTGGGGCGTCGGCGGACTCACGTTCGGGCTGACCATGCGATTTCTCGGATTGTCTCTGGGAATGGCGATCGTTCTGGGTCTCTGCGCGGCGTTTGGCACTTTGATGCCACCTCTTTTCAGCGGCGCATTTTTCACCCAGGTTCTGGGAACGGCTTCCGGGCGGATTATTCTTGGAGGCGTCTTCGTCTGCCTACTAGGAATTGCTGCCGCGGGAGTCGCCGGGATCTACAAAGAGCGAACGCTGTCCCCAGAGCTGAAAAAAGCCGTCATCAAGGAATTCGACCTGAAGAAAGGACTGGGCGTGGCGATATTGTCCGGGGTCATGAGCGCCTGCTTTGCCTACGGACTTGCCGCTGGGGCGCCGATCAAACTACTCACTTTGCGCCATGGCACACCCACGCTGTGGCAAGGCTTGCCGGTGCTTGTTGTGGTGTTGATCGGCGGATTCACCACCAACTTCGTCTGGTGCCTCGCGCTGAATATAGTGAACAAGACCGGCTTGCAATACTTTTCATCGAACGCCGAAAAATACCGTGCCATTGCCAACGAACCCATTCTCGAAACGGCGATCGATGCACCGAGCCGTGAAGTTGTCGAACATAGTCCTTCTGCCGGGCCGGCGCGCGATGAGCACGTTCCGATGCTGGCCAACTATCTCCTCTGCGCTCTTGCGGGAACCACGTGGTATTTCCAGTTTTTCTTCTACACCATGGGTGAAACCCAGATGGGCAAATACGGTTTCTCCAGCTGGACCCTGCACATGGCCAGCATCATTATTTTCAGCACCCTGTGGGGCCTGGGCTTCCGAGAGTGGAAAGGTGCCGGTGCGCCCGCGATGCGCTTCCTCACGCTGGCGTTGATTTTATTGGTGGGCTCCACGGTGATCGTCGGCTACGGAAATTTCCTGGCCGCAGCGCCTGCGCATTAATAAGGACAAACACTACTCAGACTTACTATAAGAATGTCCAGACGCCGGGCTTGCCGGCAAACCCGGACGCAGGAAGCCTGATTCCTGGGTGGTCTGCCTGGATAACAGCCGCACGCTGAGAATTGCCGCGAGAACCAGATAAATGAGGGAGATGCAAGTCCACATCAGCGCACCGGCGCATTGCTGGTCATCGAGAACAGAAAAGCCGAATGGACGAGGCGTGGAAAGGTACACCGGGTAAGCGACTCGCTCGGAGAATACGAGAAACCCGGAGAGGATGTCGCAAGGCAGCGTGGCAAGAAAGAGGTAGAGAAGGACGGACCATTGCGGCCACTTCGCAACACTCGGCCAGGGCTGGACAACCGGCCACCAGAAGAGAAACCCAGTTCCCAGGAAACTTGCGTGCTCCACTACATGCCACGCTTCGGATCGCAAAGCGAGATTAAACGCCGCAGGAACATGCCAACCCACCAGCGCCGCTGTGGCGGCAAACCAGCAGAACACAGGTTGCGAAAGCAGGTGCCCAATCCGTTGCAGCGGCGGCCATCGGAAGAGCGGACCGAGAACGGTCTTCATGAATTGCCGCGGCAGACCGTGCATGAACGGCATCACGGGCGCGCCGAGCAAGATCAAAGGAGGGGCGATGGTCATGAGCAACAGATGCTGAACCATGTGGACGGTCAGCAATTGCTCGTCGAACGCCGCTAGAGGCGAGCCCAATGCCATCAAGATTAAGAACAGCCCGATAAAAAAACTGCCAGCCCGCCAACCCGGAATCTCGTTCACCGAAGACGAACGAAGCCGAAGCCATCCGCGAAGGTACACAAACGCCGTGAGAATCAGGACTAATACAAGCGGAACCGGAAGCCTCCAGGATTCCAGGGCGACTTGAAGAGATGGCGGCATGAATTGTTCTATGGTTGCGCCGGAGCGCGTCCTTCTGGGTTTTCGCCGAGAGCCAGGTCACGCGATGCATCGCGCGCGGGAGCTTGCCCGGCTGGATGCAAGGTCTCCAGAAACGCCACAAGCGCTGTTGTTTCCGCTGGACTTAAATTTTTCCCGTAGGCAGGCATATTGCCGCCGCCCTGAATCACCTGGCGAATGAGCTGGTCTTGCGTGAGCCGCACGGCAACGCTGTCCAGAGCCGGACCTCTCTGACCGCCCAAATCTCCGAGCGAATGGCAGTTGCGACACTGCTTGACCTGAAAAACGAGCGCCCCTTGCCGTTGAAGCGCCGTGGTACCGCGGAGAAATCGATCCGGTACGGGATCGCCGCTCCACGCATTCATGTGCGGGCTCCATGGCGTATATCCGGAAAGATGCGTAAGCGTCCCCAGCGATATGGCGCTTAACGAAATCGTTAGAACTGCAATTGGCCGGCGACGCCAGCTTTTTTCTCCTTCGCCGGAAAGAAAAGGCAAAAGCAGCAAGAACAGGATGACAACGACGGGGCCGATGAGAAGAGCCGGCGTTTCCATCGAAGGTGGCAGGAGCGAGAGCAAGGCGTACAGCCACAGGAAAAAGTAATCTGGTTTGGGAGATGTCTGGATGATCGTCGGATCCGGACGGCCCGTTGGACCAAACGGACCGAAGTAGACAGCACATGCGGCGACCGCCAAGAGAATGAACGCGCAGAAGAACAGATCTTTCCAGATGGCGTAGGGAACGAACGGAGCGCCGTCCTTCTTGGTCAATTCGTGGTACTCGGCCTCGTAAGTCGCTCGCTTTACAAGACGCCCTGGCACCGGCCAATCGTTAATGCCCAACTTCAGGACCATCAGGAGATGAAGGCAGACGAATCCGATCAGCATGCCAGGAATTACGAAGACATGCAGCGCGAAGAATCGCGAGAGCGTGGCTCCGGCAATGATTGGCCCGCCCAACATTAACTTTACGGCGAGCGGACCGATGATCGGAACCCGGCTGGCGATAGAAGCGCCGATGCCAAGGCCCCAATAAGCATCCTGATCGAAGCGCAAGACCTGTCCGCTGAAAGCCATTCCCAAAGTCATCAGCAAAAGAAAAATGCCAACAATCCAGGTGAGTTCACGCGGGAATTTGTAAGCACCGAAAAGAAAAACCTGCACCATGTGAATCAGGACGATGGCCACCATGAAGTTCGATCCCCACCCATGCAAGGCGCGAATGAACCAGCCGAGAGTGACGTCGTGATTGAGAGATTGAAGGCTGCTCCAGGCCTCGGCGCCGGACGGAACGTAAATCATCGCAAGCAGAATTCCAGTGACAATCTGGAGAATAAAGACGGTCAGTGCGGCGGTGCCGAATACGTACCACCAACTCGCGGCGTTGCGCGGAACGCGATGCTCCGAGACTTCGCGAATGGGTGCGGCCAACTGCAGGCGCCGGTCGAACCATTCTCCGATCTGCGAAATCAGGCGCATGGAAGTTTCTTTCCGTCGAGCGCGGCACTCGGCCCGGGTGTGGGCAATTCGCCCGCCTGAATGGTGACCAGACCGTTCTCCACTTTGGACGGATATTCAAAGAGGCCGCGCTCCGGCGGACCCGAAGCGCGCGCGCCGTCGCGGTAATAAGCTCCGCCGTGGCACGGGCACATGAACAAGCCGGATTGCGGGAACCAGCGCACCGGGCACCCCAGGTGCGCACAGTTGATAGCAAATACCTGGAATTGGTCGCCTCCAACGCGCCGCACCCAGCATGACGTGTCCACGGTCTTGCCATCGGTCGGCATCACGTTGGGATTCTTGAATGTGGCCAGCCGCGTCTCGCCTTCCGGAAATTGCGTGACGGGCCCGAGCGGCACCCACGCAAGGTAGGCGCTCGCGCGCCCGCGAGTGATGGAAGACAGCACAAATCCCACCACCGGAACTGCCAGCGCGGTCGCCACCAGGCCGTTAAATAGAATTCCCAACTTCATGAACAGCCCGCGGCGTGAAATATCTTCATCTACCATCGTAAAACTCCTAGTGGTGCGCGAAATTCGAAACAGAATATGGTTGGCCGGGGTTTTGGGCACGCCGGGAAACGAGCCAGGCAACTACGTCGGTGATTTCTTGCTCCGACATCGGCTTGCCCTGCACGTTGCCGCGCCAGTCTGGCGCGCCTAACTCGGGACGGCCCGTGATGACAATGGTGCGCAGACCTTGATCGCTGACAAGCGCGAGAAACGAATCATCCGTGATGGCGCTGCCCTTCTGTGTGCCATGCCCGGCTGTTCCATGGCAGGATTCGCAATACGTTTTGTAAGCGGCTTCGCCTTGCTGAGCATTGCCGGTGGATTTCGCGGCGTAGGAAGGCGCATTGGCCGCGTCGAGAGTTCCGGGCTTGCTCCAGCGCGATCGGATTCCGCTCGTAATCACTTCAATCTGCTTGTCCGTCATCAATCCGCCCGCGCTCTCGGCAAAAGCCGGCATCGCGGTTCCGCGCAGGCCGTTGGCGATATCTTTGCGAATGGTGGAGTCATCCACGATCGCCAGATAAACCGGATTGGCCAGCCCGATGGCGGCGCCTCCATGTCCTTCCGTGCCGTGGCAACCTGCGCAGTTTTCGGAATACAGTGTGGCGAAGTCGGAAACTTCGCTGGGCGCAATGGTTTCAGAACCTACTTTCGGCTTTCCAGGAGCGGCATCGCAACCAGAAAAAAGGATCGCGCCGAGCGCCGCGAATGCGCAGACGTAGCGGAGTGGTTTCACGGGCGATTCTCTCCGTCTCCGCGTGTTGGCATCGTCCCCGGAGCTTCGACTCCCGCGCGCATGAGGAACGGCATGTTCTCGCGGGTTCGCACTCGCTCTTGACGCACGACCACAAGCCCCGCGACGACACCAAACGCTACCTGCGAAGCGATAAACCAGACCCAGTGAATGTGGCTTCCGAGCACAGGATTCAGAAGATCCATCGTGGAGTGCAAAAGTCCCGACCAAAGCACGGGAACGATAAGGCCGCCGAGGACGATGGGGCGCCGCGCAAACATGGGGAGCATGGCGCCATAGAGCAATCCGACGAGCGTGGATCCGATGACATGCAGAATGACGGCGATGAAAAAAATCCAGGGATGAAAGGAGTTCAACCACTCAGGAGTCAACGACTGCGCCTCCTGCCGGGAATAAACCACCGCGGCTAGCAAATTGATGGGATACCAGATGCTTCCCTGACTGATGAGGCCGTAAATGCAGGCAATCACTGCCATCGCCACGCCACCGGCAATGCCACCTTTCAATCCAGCTGAAATCGGATAGGTCTCGACAGGCAGCCAAGCGCGCACTTGGTCTGCCGCGATGGGAAGCCGATCGACGACGCGCCGCTCCGTGGTAATGGAAATTTCACCCGAGATGATGGGCACGACCTCTTCGTGCTCGTGAGGGAACACTTCACGGAACCAGCCAACGCAGCCGGCAATCGCAAGCACGCCGCCGAGCACACTCACCGAGGCGCTCGTCAAGAGTCCCGCGAATAGCAGGGTGGATCCAAATGCAAGAACCAGAGGCCAGGCCGTCCGCGCGGGAACTTCTATCTCGCTCGGAGCCCGCGTGCTTTGCTCTTTATGTTCCGCGGATGACAGCGTTGCCATTTCTTCTCCTCAGCGCCCGACCACGTAAACCACGGTGAAAACAACGACCCAAACGGCGTCCACAAAATGCCAGTACATGGCGAGCACCCCGACGCGACCGGACTGCTCCGGGCCGACGCGGCCGGCCAAGCCAAAGAGCAGCACCACGGTAAGCATGAGCAGACCCACCGTGACGTGAGTGGCGTGCAGACCGACCAGCGAGTAGTACGTCGTTCCAAAAAGGTTGGTGGAGATGGTCAGACCGTGCTCGTAGATCAGCCGGTGCCATTCCTGGCCGGTGCCGAAAAGAAAGAGACCGCCGAGCACGATCGTAAGAACCCACAATCCGAGGAATCCGCCTCGCTTGCCGCGTTCAAGAAATCTCGTCGCGAAGTGGACCGTCAGGCTGCTGGACAGCAGGCAGATCGTGTAGAAGATCGGCGTCTCGAGAACTTCCCGCGGAGTCGGCCCAGTAAGGCTCTTCCCCACATAGAAAAGATAAGCCACGACGAAAATCGTGAAGATGGACGATTCCGCGATAATGAGGCAGGCCATCCCGACCGTCCCGCGATAAGGGAGGCTCCAGGCGGGAGGAGTCTGTGTGATGGGAGTTGTCATTGTGCTCATGGATTATTGCCTTCACTCATAGCGGCTGTCCGGATCTTCGGGATGCTTGATATCCCACAAAGGCCGCCGGCTGGCAACCGTTGGAATTGTGGCAAAATTGTATTCGGGCGGCGGTGAACTCACGGACCATTCGAGAGTCCAGGCATCCCAGGGATCGTTCCCAGCGTCGCGCCCTTTGAAATAAGAAATAATAAGGTTGGCCACAAACACGAGCGTGGCAATGCTCTGCACGAATGCGCCAATGGTAACAAGCAGGTTCCAGGTGTCCCACCCGCGGCCAGGCTCGTACGTGTAGATGCGGCGCGGCATGCCGAGCAGCCCGGGAATATGCATCAGGTCAAACGTCATGTGAAATCCAATAAAGAAAAGCCAGAAATGAAGTTTGCCGAGGGTTTCGCTGAGCATTTTTCCCGTGATTTTCGGGTACCAATAATAAAACGCGCCGAAGAGCGCAAATAGAATCCCACCTACGATCACATAGTGAAAATGCGCCACAACAAAGTAGGAGCCAGTAAGCTGCCAGTTAAATGCGGCGCTGCCCAGCATGATGCCGGTGAGTCCCGCGATCAAAAACTGAAACAAGAATGCGATCGAGAACAGCATCGGCGTCTTGAATTGAATCTTCCCGCCCCACATAGTGCCGAGCCAGTTGAAGATCTTGATTCCTGTCGGAACGCCTACAGACAGCGTGGTGATGGTGAAAAAAGCGTTGGCGTAGGAACTCATTCCGATGGAGAACATGTGGTGCGCCCACACACTCATGCTCACAAAGCCGATGGCGACGGAGGCTCCGACCATCACCGGATACCCGAAAATCGGTTTGCGGGAAAAGACCGGGATGATCTCCGACATAAACGCAAAGCAAGGAAGAATCAGGATGTACACTTCGGGATGCCCGAAGATCCAAAAGAAATGCATCCACAATGCGGCTGAGCCTCCCGCCTGCGTATCAAAGAAATGGCCCCCTAGATAGCGGTCCACCATCAGCATAATCTGCGCCGCCGACAGTGGCGTTATCGTGATCAGAACCATGCCGGACATCACCAGGTTCAGCCACGCCAGCAAAGGCATGCGGCCCAACGTCATACCCGGGCACCGCATGCAAAGGATCGTGGCGATAAGGTTGATCGCAGTACCGATGCTGCCGAAGCCGGAGACGAGCAGCGCGATCGTCCAGTAATCCGTACTGTGGCCAGGAGAGAACGCGCGCGAGGTCAGCGGAGCGTACGCCCACCATCCCACGTCCGGAGCGTTCCCCGCTCCATACAATCCGCTCCCGCCGACAAAACTGAAGTACAGCAGAAATCCACCAAGAGCCATCAGCCAGAAACTGAACGCATTAAGGCGCGGAAACGCCATATCCCGCGCGCCGATCATCAGGGGAACCAGGTAGTTGGCAAATCCGAAAAGGACCGGCATGGCCACGAAGAAAATCATGGTGGTGCCATGCATAGTGAACATCCGGTTGAAGACCTGTGGCGTAACGAAGTCGTTCAGTGGCCGCATCAACTGGATGCGGATGATGACGGCTTCAATTCCGCCGATGACAAGAAAGACCAGCGCGTAAACAATATAAAAAATTCCCAGACGCTTGTGATCAACCGTGGTCACCCACTCGTGGAGGACCTCCACCCACGGCCGGCCCGCAGCCTCTGCGGTCCGAATGGCCATCGCATCCGATGACATAGCTGCTCCCCCAGTCCTCCGATTACGTGAGACCTACTTCAGTGTTTCGAGATAACGCACCAGCGCGTCCAGATCAGCGTCACTCAACTTCATAGCCGGCATCAGCGAACCGAACTTGATGGCGTCCGGGTTCTGAATCCACAGCCGCAGATTTGCCGGAGTATTTTCCGCCGCGCCCGCCGCAATGGTCTGCCGGCTCATCAAGTGCGTCAGGTCCGGTCCAAACCGTCCTGTACCATTCGTGCCGCCCACCGCGTGACAGTTCAAGCAGGCAGTCGTCTCAAAGACGCGCCTTCCAGCGGCTTCCTTTTCATCTTGAATCGCAGGCAGTTTTTGCGCCCGAATCCAGGCGTCAAAATCTTCCGTGCTGTCCACCGACACCCGCAAAAGCATCTTGGCGTGCTGTGTGCCGCAATACTGCGCGCACTGACCCAGAAAAACGCCCGTCTCCTGGGGCGAGAACCATATCTTGTTGATGCGATTCGGAATCAGGTCTGTCTTGCCTCCCAACTGAGGAACCCAGAAGCTGTGGTCAGTGTCTGCGGAAAGCAATTTAAAAAATGTGGGCCTCGGGTGGGCCGGATCACTTACAGGAATGTGCAATTCATTCGCTGTAACAACGCCCAGCGCAGGATATCGATACTCCCACCAGAATTGGTGTCCAATGACGGTGACTTCCATAGCGTTAGTTGGCTGCTCAGCATCTTCAATCGCGTGAATCACCCGTGCCGTTGCCAGAAACAAAACCACCACAATCAAGATGGGGATCACCGTCCAAGCCAGTTCAATCTGCGTGCTTCCATAAACCTGAGCCGGCTCGCGCCCGTTATCCCCCGCCCGACTGCGGAACTTCACCACCACATAAACCAACAAGGTGAAAACCACCACAAAGATCAATCCTGTGATGGAAAGAACGAAGTTCCCGAGGCGATAGAGAATGCCCGCATTTCCTGAGTGAGGGTCAAAAATATTGGACACGTGGCTGTGATCCGGCTGGGCTGGGGCTGCCACGCACAGCTGTGCAGCAAAAAGTATCCCCGCCAGGATTACAAGTACGCTCAGAACCCGGCTCAAAAGGAGCCCGCCTTCTGTCCTCTCGTTTTCTGCCATGGCCATCTTTCTTTCTCTCTCTAGCTGCTAGACCAAGCTGCGGTCTAAATGCGGGCTGTCAACTTACCTCTCCGGCATCGCGAAGACAATCGCAATTGTTTAAATTTTTGTTCTTATTGGTCTACTTCTTCTTACTGGCTGCACAGAACCCACATTGCCATGTGCACCTCTTGCTCCAATCAAACTGCTCCTGCGACTTCCGCCTATCTCTTCTGCTTGCAACAGTCTCTGGCCGGCGACGCGGCCGCGCCGTTGGGCTAAAGACAGCCCCCTCGCGATCTTGATGGCGCTGTCAAATCTTTGGCGGCTTAAGGCATCTGTCACAGCATTGATGCATGGCGCTCACTTTAGGATGAAAGTTTTTTGTCAGGAGCCCGCGTCTTGTCAAAAACCGCAAACTGTCAGGTTGCGAGCGCCCCCTGTCTGGTGAACCACAAACGTAAGCAGCCGAGGTAAGATGTGGGCGCCATGGGTCGAGCGCCGATGGGCTCAGGTCCTGGCATCAGACCACGTGCTATAACAGACCAATGCGCCTCCGCGATTACGCACCACGGCCCGCGCACCTCAGATGGCTCCTCGATTCTGACCCGGCCATCCGCTGGCAGGTCATGCGGGACCTCACTGGTGAGGCTCCCGGCGCCATTGCAGCCGAGAGGTCTCGCGTCGCAACCGAAGGCTGGGGAGCCCAACTTCTCGCACGCCAGTCTCCCGCTGGCAACTTTGGCAGGCCGCAGGAGGACCGAGGCTTGCTTGTCACGTTCAACAGTCTCGTCGTTCTAAAGGACCTGGGCCTGGACCCCGCGAGCAAGCAGGCACGCAAAATGATCGGCCGCGTGGACAAGCGGCTCGTGTTTAAGTGGCACAGCAACCGGCCTTTCCTTCATGGCGAAACGGAGCCGTGCATCAACGGCAGAATCCTCGGCATCGGCGCGTATTTCAAAGAACCGAACGACGCACTGGCCAGGCAGCTCCTCGGCGAGCAACTCGAAGACGGTGGCTGGAACTGCGAAGCGCAGGAGGAAAGTCCGAAGCGGCCCAGAAGCCGGCGCTCTTCGTTCCATACCACCATCTGCGTGCTCGAAGGGCTGCTCGATTACGAACGAGCAGGGCGCAAATCGGCGGCCGTCACAAAGGCCCGCAAGAGGGGCGAAAACTATCTGCTCGAGCGCCGCATGTTCCGCTCGTTACGCACCGGCGAAGTCATCGACAATCGCTGGCTCCGCTTCTCGTTCCCGGCGTTCTGGCACTACGACGTCTTGCGCGGAATCGATTATCTCCGCAATGCAGGAATCAAACCCGACCGCCGCGCGAGGGAAGCCATCGAAATCGTGATCGAGCGCCGCCACCAGAATGGGCGATGGCCGCTCAACCTCCTTCATCGCGAACGCATTCCATTGGAGATGGAGACCGCCGTCTGCAGCGCAAGCCGCTGGAACACACTGCGCGCTCTCCGAGTCCTGCGCTGGTTCAACGACTCAACCTGGTAGTCATGCCCGCTCAGAAGAGGTTCCCTGCTACCTGCTCCGCTATTTGCTCGATGGGGCTGTCAGCGTAGTTCGCCTCGGTGCTTTTTGGAGGCTTTTTGTGCGACGTCATGCTGATTGTGAAATGAAGCTCACGCACGCGGCTCACGATCATTTCAACCGACTCTTCTGGCGAACGCTGTACCGTGCATAGCACTGCTTCGTTTCCGATTCCCGTCAGCTTGGGGCTTCCCGAAGGACAGTTTGCCTGGGGGGCTTTCTGAACTGAGATTTTCAGAACATCTTTGAACCCATCTTTAGTGGTTGCCTGCACCCGAGAGAAGGTACAGGTTCCGGTTCCTGAATCTGACACTTGCACATTTACAGAAACGTTGCCTCCGAGAGCAGTCTCTGCGCTTCCTTTCGTAAGCCAGGGGCAGTTGTTCGCTGCGGGCAATCTGGCTGGCATCAGGAAGGCGCATGAAAAGAGAATCAGCGCGGACAGTTTCATGTGCTTTACGCCTTCGCCTTTGCCGGCTTCAACTGCTCCGACTTCAGGATCTTGCCGCCTTCTTCCACTACATAGAGTCGATTCGCGTCGAGATCTTTGAGCTTATCCACCTGGCCGCTGAGCCAGCGGATTTCAAGCAGGTCCACTTTTGTGGCTTGATCCAGCCCGAAGTGCAGCCGGAGATCGTTCTGCGAAAAATAACTGCCGCCGCTGCGCAGTTCTTCGGTTTGTACGAGCGGCGCAGGAGCGTCCGGCAGGGTCTTGGTCGTGACGATGACGCGCGTGCCGATTCCGGAGCGATTCGATACGACGCCACGCAGCTTGATCTTGATCCAGTTGCGATTCAGCGTCGATTCGCAACGCAATATCTGGGGCGTCGAATTGATGCAGTTGACGACGACGTCGATGCGGCCGTCGTTGTCGAAGTCGCCGAAGGCGCACCCGCGTGCCGGCGCCTCCTCCAGAATCCCCGGCCCGCCTTTGGTGGTGACTTCTTCAAATCGGCCGTTGCGCAGATTGCGGTAGAGATATTTATGTTCGGCGTATTTCAGGTCGGTCTTCGATTTATCGACCTCCGGATAGACGTGGCCGTTGGACATGAGCACATCGAGCCAGCCGTCGTTGTCCATATCGAAGAAGCCGACGCCCCAGCCGAGGAGACGGGTGTTGACACCGATGCCGCTGGGATAGGTCTTGTCAACGAAAACAGCGTCGCCGATGTTTGTGTAGAGAGAATCGGTGTCGCCGGCGAAATTGGTTTTGACGATGCTGAATTTGCCGTCGCGATTGTAGTCGCCGATGGATACGCCCATGCCCGCTTGCGGCTTGCCTTCCGGCGAAAGGGCCGCAGCGGATTCGATGGCGATATCTCGGAAAGTGCCATCCTTTTGGTTTAGATAGAGCGTCGCGGGAGCCGAATCATTGGCGACGTAGATGTCGGGCCAGCCGTCGTTGTCTAGGTCGGAGGCGGCAACGCTGAGGCCGTAAGTGCCAATGGCGGTCCACATGCCGGATTTTTCGCTGACATCCGCGAAGGTTCCGTCGCCGTTATTGTGGTAGAGAATATTTTTTGCGCCGGGAAGACCGGGCGGTCCGCAGGCGACGAGGATTCCTTTGTAGGTGCAGGGACCATCTTCCGGCTTAGGCGCGGTTTTCAGATCGAAATCCACATAGTTGGCGACGAAGAGATCGAGGTGGCCGTCACGGTCGTAATCGACAAAGGTGCAGCCGGTGTTCCAGCGGATTTTCGGGCCCGGTTGAATCAGGCCGGCTTGCTGCGTCACATCGGTGAAGGTTCCATCGCCGTTATTGCGATAGAGAGCGTTCTGGCCATAGTAGGTGACGAAGAGGTCGTCGTGGCCGTCATTGTTGTAGTCGCCCACGCAGCAGGCTTGTCCCCAACCGGTGCGGTGCTCGAGCCCTGAACCAATCGTGACGTCGGTGAAGGTGCCGTCGCGATTGTTCTCGAAGAGATGGCAGTACGGCTCCTGGCCTTTGGCAAAACCATCGAGCCGCCAGCCGTTTACGAAGAACAGGTCAACCCAGCCATCGTCGTCATAGTCATAGAAAGCCAGGCCGCAGCCGGTTGTTTCCAGAAGATATTTGTTCTTGAATTCGCCGCCATAAATATTTTTGTAGCCGATGCCGGATTCTTTCAGGACTTCGGTAAAGCTGACGCCCAAGGGCGTGCCTTCAAGCGGGGACTTGGGACCGGTCGGGGGAGGCGACGGCCTGGCGTCATAGGTGCGCTCTTGCGGGGTGATCTTGGCGCGAGGCGGCTCGCCTTGCTGCTGTTGTGCACCGGCCAGAGCGAGAATGTCCGAAAAGGGTAGAACCAGCGCGGTGCGGCTGAGCGAATGGATGAACTTGCGGCGTTTCACTGTACTTCCTTCCCGGAGGTCAACGTTGTCCGCCCGGGCCAGACGCGCCGCCCGCCGTCACTTGATCATGATTTATGTTCGTGTGCATGTGCCACGGAACGCTCTCAATGGAAATCTCGGGATGCTTCCTTAGATATTCGAGCGAATACGTGGGTGCGCTGGGGTCGATATATTTGATGGCGTACTGCGCGGCCTCCCGGGCGGATTGCTCTTTCATGCCCGCGCGGCGATAGAGGACTGCAAGATTATAGTGAGCGGAGAGATCATCCGGATCGATGGCTTGCAACGCTTTGAACTGTTCCATGGCTTCTTCGACGCGGTCCTGCTGATAGTAGGAGATGCCAAGTTCGCGGCGCGCATCGCGGGATAGTGGGAACTGTTCCACGACTTTTTTGAGATCAACGACTTCCGCGTCGGAGTTTCTTGCTCTGCGTTCGACCAGCGCCAGATAGTACAGAGCGCGGGCGTCGTCCGGCTTCAAACTGAGGGCTTTCTCGAGTGGCGCGCGGGCGTCCGCGTACTTTTCCCACTCGATGTAAGTGAGGCCGACGTTGATGTAGCCGTCCTTGTAGTCCGGGCGGAGACGGACTACTTGTTCAAAAGCGTGCATGGCCTCGTCGTACTGAAGTTGATCCAGAAAGCCGATGCCGAGATTGTTCCAGCGCATCCAGTCAGGGTTATCGGCTGCAAGCGGCGCCTCGGGTTGATTGTCGCCAATATTCAATGTGCGGGTTCGCGAGGCTATTTCGACAACCGGGTAGAGGGGATGGTCTTTGCCGAAGATGTTGTTCAAATAGCTCTGCCGCAGGTGGCGGTAATTCACGCGCGCCGTAACCGTTAGAGGTCCGCTGGCGTTCGTGGGAACCTGGAACTCGTAACGTACAAGCGTGGAGCGCCCGGGCTGGATGGTGTTGTCGTATGCGACGGAGTGAATCGTAAAAACTTTATGGTTGTCCACGAAGCCTCCCGTAATGTCCACGGGGCGGTTGGTAAAGCTATGCGCACGTTCATCCAGGGAGCCGTCGGGTTTCAGGAAGCCGCTTTGATAGACGACGGCGCCCGATGAGTCTTTCACTGTGAATTCGACCCAAGGTTCGTAGAGATCGCGGACTTCGGGAACGAGCGAGTGGCCGATGTTTTTGTTTTGAATGACGACATCGGCTTCAACCATGTCCGCGGGTTTGAGAGTGAAAGGAACGCTGCCAAGAGGGGCAGTCAACGCGTCCTTGCCGCCTATTTTCAGCGCGAAGATATCGACATTGAGGAAGCTGCCGCTTTTGAGGAACTCGATGGTCTTGTCGAGCTGTTCGTCAAAGCCATAGTAGAAAGGCACGGCGGTGTTCCCGGCCAGCCAGCGATGCGAAACCAACGTGCCGTTCTTGGCGCCATAATCGTGCAAGGTCGTGGTTTTGCGCGGCATGTGGCAGCCCTGGCAGGGCGTGAAATTGGCGGTATAGAAAGTGAGAGGATTGCGTTGCGAAAACTTGGAGTTCTGCCATTCATCGTAAGCGGTGAAGGCGCGAATCCACTTGTAGTCGTTCAGTTGCGGCGGAAGACTGGCTTTGTGACAGGCCGAGCAGAACTCCGGCTGATGCAGCAAATCGCGCATAACCGCCTTCGAGTGCCGCTCGGGGTGGGCAAGGATTTCGCTGAACGGAACCTTGCCTGGTATGCGATTTCCCTTTTCGTCGACCATAACGGAAGGCACGCCCATTACGAAGCTGCCGTTGCCCAGCGTAGCCTGCACCCTTTGAATCGAGTGGCATGTCATGCATGTTAGTCCGTCGCGGTCAAAAGACCTGTCCAGATTGGATCCTGTGGTTAGCGCACCAGCGAGAACACCGACGGGATTGTGGCAACTGTCGCAATGGCGCGCAAACTCAATACCGCGAGTACGGATCAGAATGTTGACGCTGGTGCGGTAGAAAGGAGTGCGGAAAGCGTTGGAATGGAGGGACTGGCGCCACTGGTGATAGGCCTCTTCATGGCAATGACCGCAGTATTTTGCGTCGGGGAAGGAATCAGCCTTAAGAAAGCCGCCGCCTTCGACCGCCGCGTTTCCGGGGAGCGAGATTTTGCCTTTTCCAAAGAGGTAGTTATAGCTCTGTCCGATTTGGTCCGAGTAATCCTTTTGCGGCGGGTGGTATTGCGAGTTGGGATCTTGTGGAGCGGGATATTGCGCCGCTGGATCCTGCGCTCGAATGGAGCCTAATCCGATGATCGAAAGGCCCGCCAGGAGGGTCAGGAGAAATGCGCGTCTTCGAGCATCATTCATAAACGCTTCCCCTAAAGGGCACAACTCGAATGCTTGGAATGACTTTCGGGCCTCATTCTCAATTGGAGGAGTGTCGCCTCTGCGGTATTCCCCTTGGCCCGACCATCTCGCTCACTGCGGATCGGCCAATTTCTTCAAGTCACTCGCCTTTTGTCTTTCCGCCGCGGCATCCATTTTATTCCCCTGCCGCTCCAAGGCATCTGCCAACCCCAAATGCGCCTCCACATAATTAGGATCGTAGCTGAGTGCGTCTTTGAATTGTACGATTGCTTCTGGAAGGCTACCACTCTTCAAAAGCGATAGTCCAGCATTGGTGGCCACCTCCGCGCGCTGCAGGTTCATGTGGGCACGCATCAGGTTTGCAGCGATTTTGCGCTCCGCGGTGGCCTCAGCCTGTTGGTCTTGCTGCGCCAAAACGCTGGCAAGGGTCAGGTGAGGATCTGCCTGATCGGGAAGCTGCCGGATGGCCTCGCGTAATGCCGATGCAGCCTCTGGGAATCTGCCTAGCGAGTTGTAAACACCGCCCAGCGTTGCCCAGCCCTCGCCATTTTCCGGGCGCAGCTTCAAGGAGGCACTTAGTTCCTGCGCGGCTTCCTCGTACCGCCCTGTCTGCGAAAAAATCACGCCAAGAACCAGGGAAGGTTCCGGCGCGGAAGGATCGAGTTTTTCCGCCGCCCGCAACTCCGGTATAGCATCGGAAGCGTCATCCTGCATCTTGAAGGCAACGCCGAGATTGTAGTGAAGTTGCGGCTCATTCGGAAAGAGCTTCAGGGCCGCACGCAACGCGGCGATGGCATCGTCAAACTCGCCGAGCGTCACATAAGCCGCCGCCAGGTTTTGGCGCGCGGTCATGTTATCAGGGGCCAAAGACACAGCTTTTTGAAGAAAAGGAACGGCATCCTTTGCGCGTCGCGACTGACATAGCGCCAGTCCCAGGTTCGTCAGTGCGGGCGCATTGCGGGGGTCAGCTGCCACGACTTTTTGAAGCAGAGGAAGAGCCTCCTGCACTCTGGCCGAACGTTGATAGGCCAGACCTAATTGATAGGCCGCAGCCGTGGACTTCGGCGCGAGTTCCAGAGCCTGCTGTAGAACTGGGATTGCCTGATCGTCTTGTCCTCTGAGAGCAAAGGCTTTTCCTAATTCCAGAGCAATGGTGGGATTCTGAGGCTCCAGCCTGTATGCCTCTTGAAGTTCGTCCAGCCCCGTTGGTTGGTTAAGGACTCCCAACACGGATCCAAGGTGCAGGTGTGCAATGCCAAAATTTGGCTTCAGCCGGATGGCTTCCGAAAATTGCTCCTGGGCCCTGGGCCAGTCCTGGTGCTGCGCATAAATTGTCCCGCACTCATCGTGAAGTTCAGCGTTCCGTGGATCCGCGGCTATCGCCTCCAGCATCTTTGCTGCCGCCGCATTCCACTGCTTCGTGGCTGCCAAGGATCGCGCGTACGCCGCAAGCACAGGGGGCGGCAGGTTATGTCCCTGCGCCCGCGCCGCCTCATCGAGTTTCGAAAAGTGCGGGATGGCTTTTGCCGGCGCTCCACTCTGCTCGTAAGCAAGCGCAAGATTCGTGCGAGCGTCGCTATCGTTCGGATTGAGGGTAAGCGCCTTCTCGAGCTCAGAGATGGCTTCCTTTGTCCGGCCCATGCGCGCCAGAACGAATCCCAGCATGAGGTGTCCCGGTTCGGCGGCTGGCGTTGCGAGCACGACTTGCTGAAAATCCTTCAGAGCAAGCTGGAGATCGTTGTGGGATAAGGCCTCAACTCCCGCGCGATAGTCTTCCGCCGCTTTCTTGATGTTCGCAGGTTGCTCCTGACCACGAGCAGGTACAACGCTGCAGAGAGCCACAACTGCCATCAACACAGATTGAAAAAGAAGGCCCGGCTTGGGAGGAGGCTTGACCAAGGCAATTCCAACAACCGCATTGTAGCCGAACACATTCTCTCCAGAAACCGCAAAAAAGGGACGCGCCGCTCGAGGAGATTGCAAAGTGGCTGTGGCTTCACAGTCTTCAAACGTATTGGTGGCAGGGTTCGGACACAAAACGGTGCCTGGCAGTAGAAAGGAAAATCAGAGTGGCAGAGAAGGGGATAGATACCAGGTGCCGCTCTCCGGTTTGCGTGTTATTGACTTTCCTTCAGATGTCGCTCCCATTCGTTCTGCGGATGGGATTGAGCTTCGTGAATGGCCTGGAGGATAAAAGCTTGCCACTCTGTGCCGCGAGAGAAAATAGCGCTGGCAAAGACGCCGAAAGCAGCAAAGCCGAGCCTGCCAACGCCAGGTGGATTGCCAAATAATTCAGACCATTTGCTACGTCAGAAGCCTTGGTCACTGTCAGCGGGACGTAAACAAGCAAAACCAGAACGAGTACGCTTCCACCTAAAAACCTTGCAGCGGAACGCGCATACTTCCGGGTCAATATGCCGAGCCCACAAACAATGAATACCGTGCCACTGAGATATGTCCAGAAAGAGTGTCCCGGAATCCAGGCAGGCAAGGTCACAAAGAAAGTGCTGCTTTCCTGGGGAATGCCAGGCGCGAAAGTCGGAGTCAGAAGTTGGTCGATGCCGAAGACCGCAATCGGAATCGCAACCATGAACCGAGTAATCGTCTGGAACTTCGTAACTAGAGCGCCCAGGCCCCAAGCCTCGAGCCTTCCGACGGTATGTTGCCCATTCTGCTGCTCGCGTTGCGAGACTCCAATGGCGAGCGCGCCGCCGCTCAAGGCCAAATCCCTCAGTGCAATGGTGAGTTTAATTTGGTCGCGAGACGCTGCGAATAAAGCAGGGATATGCAGGATGAGGACGAAGAGAAAAATCATGATTCCAAGGAGGAGCGCGGCAAGTCGCCACTGTATTCTTGTCGCCAGACTCAAGCCCGCGGCGATAAGCGCGACTCCTACGAAGTAAGCCCAAAACAAATGTCCAGGAATCCAGGACGGAATAGTGGGCGCGATGAATTTGGCCGCCACCATGTGGTCGCCACCGAAGATGGCCATCGCAATCGCAAATGACAAGGGGCCAAACCAGATCAACTTGTCGGCCCCATGCGCCTGCCAGAGTTCGTTCTTCCCCGCCATTGCCAATCCGATGATTAGGATTGCGGCCCCCAGGAAGTAGGGCCAGAACACACCGGGTGAAATGGAGAAAGCCGCGAGGAGAACCCCGCTATCGCAAAGAGAATGAGTCATCGAAAGGGCTCCGCACAGCGGGAGGAACGCGTCGAAACGGAAACAGCATGCATAGGGACTAGAATCTGTTCGATCCAACGTAAGTGGCAATAACCACTTGTGACGATTCTGATATAGCCGCTTTGCGTCCCCGGCCGAACTTGCCTGCAAGCGGACCCTTCACTCTTTCGCGGCCAACTTCCCATGTGCCAGGATAACTGCTTTCAGGCGGCGTACCGCATGGGCCATTTGCGCCGCGGGAGTACCTCCGAAGCCCAGGATAAATCCCTGACGGGAAGCCTTCCCCAGATAGGCAGGAGATAGCGGCGCGAGCCAGAGCTTTTCTTGCGCGGCATGCTTGGTAATCTCCAAGTCGCGGAATCCCTTCGGCAACGTCACGGCAAGATGCATTCCAGCTTCCGATCCGAGCACTTCCAGCGCCGAACCGAATTCTTCGCGAATGCCGGCAACAAGCGCCTGCCGTCGTTTGTCGTAAAGCAGCCGCATTCTGCGAATGTGACGCGCGTAATGCCCTTCCTTCATGAAGTCCGTGAGCACTGCCTGGTAAAAGTAAGGAGATGAGATATCCATCGCATGGCGAACGGCCGCAAATCGGTTGACGAGGTCCGGAGGTATGACAACATAACCGATCCGAAGAGATGGAAACAGCGTCTTGCTGAAGGTTCCGATGTAGATCACGCGAGAATTGGAGTCGAGCCCTTGCAGTGACGCGATGGGCATGCTCCCGTAGCGGTACTCGCTGTCGTAGTCATCCTCGATAATCCAGGATCCCGAGCTTTCTGCCCAGGCCAATAACTGGAGCCGACGCGATGCGCTCATAGTCGCCCCGATCGGATATTGGTGAGAAGGTGCAACATAGACAGCTCTAGCCTTACGGCAAGCCTTGATGCCAGCTGCCACATCAATCCCTTCCTCGTCTACGGGAACGGGGACGAGACGGCAGCTAGCCGCCTTAAGAACCTGCCGCGTCAACCAGTAACCGGGCTCTTCCATCCAGACCGCGCTTCCCTCGTCAAGCAAGACACGCGAGGAGATCTCCAGCGCTTGCTGAGAACCGGAAACAATCATGACCTGTTGCGGATCGCAGCGTACCGCGCGGGCCGTTCCGAGGTAGGTACAAATAGCTTCGCGCAACGATTCCAATCCTAGCGGACTTCCGTAGTGAAGTTCGCTTACATGTGGATTCCGGCTGTGTCGGATGATTAACCTCGACCAGATCTGGAATGGGAACTGGTCATAGGCGGGCTGGCTAACGCTAAACGCTCCCAAACCGCGCAGCCAAGGGATCTTCTCGTACGGAGGGAGAAGCAAGGCGCGCCGCCCGACGGCCCGAGACGCCGCACGAGGAGGCATCGACCGAGTAGCGCTGCTCGCACTCCACGTCACTTGGTCCGGCAGCGAACTGCACACAAAAGTTCCGGCACCTGCTCGAGCCTCGAAATAACCTTCGGCCAGCAGCTGAGAATAAGCCGTAAGGACTGGAATTCGGGATACCTTCAACTCAAGAGCGAGGGTACGAGTTGACGGGATTTGTTGCCCGGCCCGCAGACGGCGCCCAACGATCATGCTGCGGTAGGCATCGTAGATCTGCTTGTGCAGCGGATCTTTGGCCTTTCGATCGACCGCGATCATGGGGGAGAACCCGCCAGATATTCTTTTCATCTCCGACTCTCTATGGTCATATCAAATCTCACCGATGTGGATATTGCCTCCAACCAGTTCGCCAGGCAAGATGAAAGGTGTCGGGTCTCGCGAATAATGCTCGCGCTTCTTGGAGTGTCACCCTCGTTATGAAGCCATTTGGAGTTCTACTGATTATTGCGTGCGCGGCAACGGGGCTAGCTCGCCAGACAGCGAGCAATGGGAATGCTTCCGGGAATGCCTCCACAGTGCCAGTTCTCGTGGAACTGTTTACTTCCGAGGGTTGTTCGAGCTGTCCGCCTGCGGATGAACTACTGGAACGAATGGATACTGCTCAGCCGATTCCTGGCGCGCAGATTATCGTTCTGAGCGAGCACGTAGACTACTGGAATCACGATGGTTGGAAAGATCCCTATTCCTCGTCTCTTCTGACCGAGCGGCAAACAGCGTATGTTGGAGCACTTGGCCTGAAAACCCCATACACTCCGCAAATGATTGTCGACGGAACAAGCGAACTTCGGGGGACCGCCGCGGAGCGTTTACAAACATTGGAGAAGGCCGCCGCTTTGCCCCATGTTGTCGTACAGATTAGCTCGTTAACCATTGAAGCCAAGACTCAGGTGGTGTTAAGCGTTCGCGTCGAAGCCGGAGAGGCTCCTGAAAAGCGCAACGCGGACATTTATGTTGTTGTGGCCCTGGATCACTCTGAATCTCAGGTTTTGCGTGGAGAGAATTCCGGCAAACATCTGGCTCACGTGGCCGTCGTGCAAGAATTCAAAAAGATTGGCAAACTGGATAAAGCAAAGCCCTTTAGTCAGGATTTTCAAGTCAAGCTCAAGCCCGGCACCGATCCATCCAATCTGCGCGTCATCGCATTTGTGCAAGAGTCCGGCCCCGGGCGCGTACTCGGCGCAGCACTGAAAAAAGTCCAGAATTGAATCGTGCGCGCGATTTGGCGCTTTGTAGCCCGCCGGTCACGGACTTAAGTCGTCCAAGCACCGGCCGAGTCTTCTACCTGCCTCAATAGTGGTCATATAAGAATTCAGCCAAGTGGATATTGCTAGCAACCACTCTCAACTATAAGTTCCCTAAATCGGTGCCTTGAATAGCAAGAATCGGTTTCGCGAATCTAGTCGGGGTGTGGAGGCATTTCTATGAATTCGACGTGCTCTTTTTTTTGCGCTGCTAAGAATATCGTTTTTGTTGAAAAGACGTTTCGTCTGCGCTTTTTATTTGTTCTCTTGGTCGCTCTGATTGGTTTTTCGTTTTCAACCTTCGCTCAACAGACCGCCATTCGCGGAACCGTCACCGATCCGTCCGGCGCTGTCGTTCCGAACGTGAACATCACTCTCACCAACACCGATACCGGCGTTAGCAAGGTCATTCCCACCAACGACGCCGGACAGTTCGTCGCTGTCGATCTTCAGATTGGTCATTACAAAGTCAAAGCCGAGGCCAAAGGTTTCAAGGTCGCGGAACAAAAAGACATTGTCTTGACCATCGGCGCCAGCCTTCGCGTGGACTTCCAGATGCAGATGGGCGCCGCGCAAGAAACGGTAACGGTCGAAGCCAATGCCGTTCAGGTTCAGACCGATTCCGGAGAAGTCAGCAACCTCATCACTGGCCAGCAGATGAGTCAGCTCGCAATCAGCGGGCGCAGCATTTATCAACTCGCGGCTTTGACCCCGGGAGCCTCGAGCCAGATCGGTGGCTCCGGCGGCATGAGCTCAGGTGTCACCAACACTCCCGTCGGCGGAGACAACAGCGTCGAATTCAACGGCATGCGTCAGAACCACAACATTTATTTGCTCGACGGCGGCGAAGATGATGACCGCGGCGGCGCAGGCGGCATGAGCATCGCTCCATCCAGCGACGCTATCGCGGAATTCCGTGCTTTGACTTCCAACTACAGCGCTGACTACGGTCTCTCTTCGGCTGGCACCATGACCATGGTGCTGAAGTCGGGCGGCAGCCAATTCCACGCTTCCGCTTGGGAATTCAATCGCAACGACGCCTTGGACGCTCGGAACTTCTTCAACCCGACTCACAACACAGCCGGCGCGTATAACCCGGTTGCTGAACTGCGCCTCAATGTGTACGGCTTCAACGTCGGCGGTCCGGTCACATTCGGCCATCTCTATAACCCGGACAAGAAGAAAACCTTCTTCTTTTACAACATGGAATGGCGCCCTCTCATCCAGGGCAGCATCTCCAGCGGCCAGTTGGTTCCAAACAAGGCCTTATACCCTACTGCCGCAGGTGCTCCTGCTGATTTCAGTTCCCTCAAGGACTCGAGCGGAAACCTGATCCCCATCTTCGTTCCAACTTACACAGGAGCGAATCCTCAAGTTGCCCAGAATGTACTTTTTGGAGCCCCAGGGTCCGGCCAGCTATGCAACGGCGTAATCCCAGCCGGAGTCACTTCGGGTGGCCAGTTCCCAGGCAACGTCATTCCGGCGTGCATGATTTCTCCCAACGCTCAGGCGCTTGCAAGCGCCGGTATCTTCCCGCAAGCCACCAACCCAGGAGGAGACGAGTTCTTCGGCGGCACTAACGCGCCAACAAATCTGCGAGAAGAAATCGTTCGCATTGACCATAACTTCTCTAGCAAGTTTTCCGTCTTCGGACATTTCATCTCCGAGCAGGTCTCGCAGGGCTACTCGATCAGCCAGTGGAGCGGCGCCAACGTTCCCACCGTGGGAGACACTTTCGGAAATCCTTCCTACAGCGCCGTTGTCCACGCGACTTACACGATTAGCCCGACTTTGGTGAACGAAGTCGCTTTCAACTACAACGGCAACCGCATCAACATTATTCCGAATGCAGGCGCCGGGTTGGCCAGCTTGGCTCTCCCAACAGGTTACGACAGCACTGATTCGCGGCTCTTCACCGGCCCGAACAATGGAAATCGTATCCCCAACATTGATTTGGGTGGTGCTTTCGGAACCCATTTCGAAATCTCCAGTTGGCCTTGGAAAAACAAAGCCGACGATTACCAGATCCGCGATGACGTCTCCTGGACGCACGGCGCGCACCAGTTTAAATTCGGCGGAAGCTGGGCTCTCTATAAAAAGGTCCAGGACCTCTTCGGTCAAACCCAGGGCGGCTTCTCCTTTAACGGCACGTACACCGCCAACTCCGCTGGCGTGGCTTGCCCGCTGCCCGCCGGTGAAAAGTGCGGCAACGACTTCGCGGATTTCCTGCTAGGCGATGCTTCCTCCTATCAAGAACTCGCCGTGCAAGACAGCGGCAAGTGGAACAACGTCTCTTGGGCGGCCTACGCTCAGGACAACTGGCGCGTAAATCGTCGCCTGACCCTCAACCTCGGCTTGCGCTGGGACGGCGTGCCGCATACCTATGAAGCCAACGACCGCATGGGGAATTTCTATCCTCAACTCTACAATCCGGCCGACGCCGCAACATTCCTGGCAAACAACACCATCGACCCCACTAGTCCGGGTCTCGGTTCCAGCCCGAATTCCATTCTTGCTGGCACCCAGCTCTACTTGAACGGAATCGGCATCCCTGGACATTGCTACAGTGGCTTCTGCGTCCCGAAGGGTCTGGTCAACAATCATTGGGCAGCATTCGGTCCTCGTCTGGGCTTTGCCTATGACGTCACCGGCGCTGGCAAGACCGTCGTCCGCGGCGGCTTCGGCATCATGTACGAGCGCATTCAGGGCAACGACATGTACAATGCCGGTCCCAACATTCCCTTCAGCCTTCAGGTCAACGTCAACGGCGTTGAAATGGTCAATCCCAGCGTCGCTCTTTCCAGCGGGGCTGTGCCGCCTCTGCCGATCAACGCCGCCCAGATTACGGGACTGGACGTCGACGATTACAAGTTGCCGGTCAGCTACCAATACAGCATCGGCGTACAGCACGCCATCAGCTCAAAGACTGTGCTATCCGTCAATTACGTCGGCAATCAGGGTCGCCATCAAAACGACTACCGCAACGTTAACCTGCCTGCGGAGTCTGACCTCTTCAACCTGTATAACAACAACGCCCCCTATCAGACGGCTCCCGGCTTGCCCTTCCCGGGCTATACGGGGATCATCCTCTCCGAGAACGAGGCTAACACGCACTACAACGGCCTCCAGATTGACTTGAACTCGCAGCTGGGCCATGACCTCAACCTGCGCGCGTTCTACACCTATTCGAAGGCCGTCGATCCGACAACAGGCGGCAACGGCGGATCGGACCTGAGCAACGTTTCCAACCCCTACCAGGGCTGGACTTACGACGTCGGACCCAGCGGATACGATCGCAGGAACATAGCGGTGGTCGACTTTATCTACGACATACCCCTCCTGCGCCACAATGACAACCGTATGCTCAGGACCGTTGTCGGTGGCTGGCAGATTTCGGGCATCGTCACCGCAGAGTCCGGCGTTCCGCTAAACCTCGGTCTATCCGGAGGACAGGGCGGCAACGGCGTGCCCAATGGCGCGAACCGTCCGGACTTGGTTGGCGCAATTTCCTACCAGCACTCCGCCTGCAGCGGCGGGCAGTGCATCCAATACATCAACCCGGCGGCCTTTGGCGATCCGGCCCCCGGCGCTTGGGGCGATCTCGGCCACAACGCTCTGCGCGGACCCGGTCGCGACAACTGGAACCTTTCCCTGTTCAAGAGCTTCACGTTTAGTGAATCTCGCGGCAGCCGCTTTGAACTTCGCGTAGAGTCTTTCAATACTTGGAACCATACTCAGTTCAATGGTGTGAACACCACCTTCGGCAACTCCAACTTCGGCCAATTCAACTCTGCCTTCGACCCCAGAGTCTTCCAGCTCGGCGGAAAGATCTACTTCTAACCACCCCTGGAGTAGCCATCGAACCCCGCTCGCATGTCACCCGTGCGAGCGGGGTTCGATTTAGTAGAGTGCTATTGCGGTGGGACCAACACCTCGAAGATTTGTGCAGGCAGTGAAGTAACGGATGGCAGTCGGGCCGATGGCACACAGGGCGCTTGCCCTCAGCGCTAACAAAGAAAAGGTCATTCCACCAACGGATGCCGGCAATTTCGCCCGTTTCTTACCCAGCAGGGGAACTAAGCGCGTTCAAGAGTACGGCATTTGTATTTGCTAGATCTTTTTAGACCACCAGTGCCAACCGAAGCGAGCCAAAAGCGGACGGATATAATAGAGGTCATACCGAACTCCGAAATATTGATGGATGAGTTTCGACACCCGCATTGGGCTCCATCCTTCCTCTGGGAAGCCATAGTACGTCGGCGTTCTAGCCAGCAGACGCCAGAGTCGAGTCATTTGTGCGCGGTTCAGCTTCGGGGGCCGGCCCATCGGTTTGCGTCGCAACGAAGCGGCTCCGCGCTCGCGGACCGATTGTGCCCACTGATGGACCGCTTGCCGGCTCACTCCCAGTGACCGGGCAATTGCTGCCAGGGATTCGCCCCGTCGAATGCGCGCGAACGCCGCGAGGCGGCGCATCTCCAGAACGGATGTATCACTTCGTGTGCGGTATAGAAATTCCATGGTAAGCAGTAACCTATTCGTGTGGCTGACCTTCCTGGAGCTGTGACCTCACCCGCCGTCGAGTCATGAAAAACAGAGTGCATCAGGGTTCCCGGAAGGACGGAAACTCCTTGCAGTAAGCTCAAATTTTGATGGAAGCAGTGGTCGCCATCAATAGCCAGAATCGTTAGAAGCGCTATAACCAGTTGATTTTTCGCCGAAGAAGCCAACTTCATACTCCGACTCAACAGTGGGATGATTTCTGAGTGGGGACCCGTTGGAGTTTGCGGCAGGCGGGAGCGATTTCTACGCCTACAGCTTTAATAGCGCCGCAAGATCGCAGACGGCCACGCGCACCGCTTCCGAGACACGTTTACGCTCGAGCTGCTGCTCGCTGGCATACCTCTTTAGCGTGCTTCTATTCTGCTCGGGCATACTAACGTGAAGGTCGCGGAGCGGCATTACGCTCCATGGGTGCGCGAGCGCCATGAGCAGGCAGAGGCCGATGTTCGCCGCACCTGGGCGCAAGATGCAGTCGCGCTCCTCGAATCGAAGGGGACGCCATAGGTACACGGAAAGTGCGTGCCTCTCAACTGACTGAAAAGGAAAGTGAAATTCTGGCGGAGAGGGTGGGATTCGAACCCTGCCCCATCCAATGGCTTCCATAACTTGTAGAAACTACATTGCCACCTATACCAAATTTACCAAGCTTGCCGCGCACCATTGCACGCTATTGCACGCTGGCGTCCTTCCCTGCCCTGCAATACTCCGGGAAATTTTGAGAAAACAATTCTCAAAATCCGCTATCCAATAACCGGAAGCGCACAATGCCTCAAGGCCTCTTGGCCTCTGTCGAAAGCCGTCTTATGCTGCGAGAAACCCTGGGCAGTAGGAAAAAAGAGAGTTGTATGGATTCGGAACTTGATCGGCTGAAATCGGACATCGATTTGCGTGCCTATGCGTGCCACCACGGGTATCAGTTAGACCGCAAAGAAAGCTGGCGCGGATCGAGCGTGATGCGTCATCCGAACGGCGACAAAATCATCATCAAGCGAGGCGCGGACGGGCATTATCTTTATTGCTCGGTGCATAACGGCGCTGATTGATCTCGAAATCAGCCCGCTCGGGCTTCATCTCCGGGGCGGTGTCGATCTGACGACACGCCGCCCCTATCCAAACAGGTGGTACGCCGTCGCCTGTCGCAAGCTCGGGACAAAAGCGATTGACGGCATTCTGATCGAAACTGCCGAGCGGCTTGATGAACTCCACATGACAGCGCGGTGGGCGGTCGAAGCTTCAAGGGCCGTTACGCATCGCGTTCACTATAAGCTGCTCGATCGCGACTTTGAGGCGGCGAGCGATTGCACGAAATTCTGGTCCGCTTGTGGCGCGGAGCTGGGTGGCTGGACGAATCGTTGGCCGGGGGGCAGAAGACACCTTAGCCCCACATTGTTCGAGCCGAGGATGGAAGTTGAGCCAGGATCATCGAGCCAGCAAAGGTGGAGCCAAGACATTATCGATATACAAAGCGGCTGGATTATCGCGCGCGAAGAAACCTTTTCCATGCCGACAATCGAGCGCGAGCGGATTACCGAAACAAAACTGCATACACGGGTGCCCCCGCTCACTGCGGCTTTCATCCTCGGTTAGGGCGTGGCACTCCTCTTACCGCCTTGAACGCTCTCCCAATACTTTTGCGCCGGTTGCCATATCACGCCCGGCTGTGGATCGCCGGGCAGGGCCGCGTCGGGATCGCCAAGCCACATATATTCCACGCGGTGAGACTTGAGAGCGGCGCCTAATGCCTTCGCACGGCGCTGCGTCAATTCTTTAAGCCGGTCGGCGATGCGCTGGATTTCGCTGTTAAGCCAGGCGCGGTCCTTCTTGTTGTCGTCGTAAGGGTCCGTGGTGAGAACGTCGAGATATTCGAAAAGATCGATCCGCATCAATTCGAGCACTTCAAATTTCACGTTGCGGGACAAGGGACGTGTTAGGGCATGCTCCCAACGGCTCTTTTCTCGGCTCGGGTAGGGCTTTTTCATGCCGAAATTATCGGACACAGTTTCGGGACAGGCAAGCCCGCGTTTTCAGCGGGTTCGTGTTTCGTCGCGAAACTTACCGTGGAAGCTGAAGCTCGAGACGAAGTTCGCCCGTAAAATCGGCGACCATGATCATTACGTCACCCCTTGGTGGTGCAGCCCGGCGCTGCTAAGCTGAGTGATTGGACATCGCTTCGTGGCAAAAGCCCACTCTTCAGCATAAAACAGGAGACCCTCGTGCACTGGCGTTCGAAACTGCTGCGTCCCTCCACCCTTGCGTCGGACGGCTTCCGGTCACTGGTCACTCCCGTCTATCGCGGCTCGACCGTCGTCTTCGACACAGCGGCGGACATCATCGACGACTGGCGGCAGGGGACTCACGGCTATACCTATGGTCTCTATGGCAGTCCGACGGTGCTCGAGTTGGGCGCGCGGATCGCGGAGA
>Ga0209248_10000036_pt1 | contig 40870 bp, 36 predicted proteins | sample BogFormECP04_OM1_FD_188241 | JGI IMG/M metagenome (GOLD analysis project Ga0209248, IMG submission 188241) | Bog forest soil microbial communities from Calvert Island, British Columbia, Canada - ECP04_OM1 (SPAdes) (version 2) | ecosystem: Environmental > Aquatic > Freshwater > Wetlands > Bog ... | reverse complement strand
CGGCCAAAGAGTTGATAGATGCGGTCGGCGAGTTTTTCTGCGGGCGGACAGTTGATGATTTCCTGTGTCGGCGTGGTGAGGACAAATTGCTTCTCGGGATTGGCCAGCGCGTAGTGCGTGACGAGCGAAGCGATGTGGCCAAGCTCCGTCGAATCCGACTTCAGGAATTTCTTCCGCGCGGGAACGCAGTAAAAGAGATCGGCGACGCTGATGCTCGTGCCCGGCGGCAAACCAGCAGGCTTCACGCTGATAAGTTTTCCGCCCGCAAATTCGAGCCGCGTCCCTTCGGCTTCTGCTTCGTCGCGCGTTTCAAGCAGCAGCCGCGAAACTGCCGCAATCGTCGGCAGCGCTTCGCCGCGAAATCCCAGTGTCGAAATCGAAAGCAAATCGTCGGCCGACTTCAGTTTGCTCGTCGCGTGCCGCTCGAAGGCGAGTAGCGCATCGTCATGAATCATCCCGTGACCATCATCAATCACGCGGATCATCCGCTTGCCCCCGACTTCCGTCTCCACGCGAATCGTCTTAGCGCCGGCGTCCAGCGCGTTTTCCAACAGCTCTTTCACCACCGAAGCAGGACGTTCGACAACTTCGCCCGCAGCGATTTTATTTGCGACAGCTTCCGGCAGTATCCGAATCCGGCTCATGCCCGCTGCTCAGTAGGGTTTCGGGGCTTGAAGCCCGACATTGCAAAGAGCGTTAGAAGCATACCAACTACCCAGAGGATGTGGCCCTCACGAGGATAAAAATGCTCGTAACAAAAAACGACCCAGCAGAGCGGAATCATCGAAATTGTGAGATTTCTCAGAACAATGATGGCCCACGGTCTCACCCTGAAAAGCTGGAGAAAGAACGTAACGAGAAACAGTGGGTTAATCAAGCCGCTTCCCAGAGTCGAGAAATACTCAATGGGCTTCTCATGCAGTTGGGATCGCCCGTCTTCACTAAAAGGAGATTCCAGTGTCAGCTCCGCGCAAGAATACCCCCTTGCCTTACTTGCGATCCACCCGGAGTCTTCGACGGCCCAAAGAAAGAAACTGGCGACATACATGGGTAGTCCAACAGCAACCAGCATGCCACGCTTCGTGGCCCAAGGTAGTGCTCGCTTTTGGCTGACGGGCGTCGAGCTTTCCACGGATTGGGAATTTGACGCGCTCACTCTACTCCTTGATTGCGATGCCGAGTTGATCGAGCTGATCCTGGTCTACGGACGACGGCGATTCGGCCATGAGATCTACGGCGGCGGTGGTTTTCGCGAAGGCGATGACTTCGCGCAGGGATTTTTCGCCGGCGAGGAGCATGGCGATGCGGTCGATGCCGAGGGCGATGCCGCCGTGGGGCGGCGTGCCGTACGTCAGCGCGTCGAGGAAGAACCCGAAGCGGCGGCGGAGTTGTTCTTCGCTAAGGCCGAGCGCGCGGAAGAGCCGCTCCTGAATGTCCTGGCGATGAATTCGGATGCTGCCGGAGCCGAGCTCGTTGCCATTCAAGACGAGGTCGTAGCCTTTGGAGCGCACTTCCCACGGCGCGGACTCGAGCTTTTCCAAATCTTCATCGACGATGCCGGTGAAGGGATGCTGGGCGCTGACCCAGGTTTTGTCGTTCTCGCTCCATTCAAAGAGCGGAAAGCCGGTGATCCACAGAAACTTCCATTGCGTGCGGTCGATCAGGCCAAGCGCATTTCCGAGATGCAAACGCATTTGCCCGGCAACAAGCGCGGCTGCTTCCGTGCCTTTGATCTCCTGTTTTGCGCTGACGGCGACGACCAGATCGCCCGTTTTCGCGCCGCAAGCGTCCGCGAGTTTCTTCACGTTCTCCGCGCCGATGAGTTTTTCCACTGTCGAAGTTGTACCTTCGGCGGCGAGCTTCACGAAATACGCGCCGCGTGCACCATTTGCTTTCGCATTTTCCGTCAACTCATCCAACTGCTTGCGCGAATATGCCGCTGCGCCCGGAGCAGCGAGAGCGAACACGCTGCCTTCGATACCCAGCTTGGCTTTCGCTTCCGCCGGAAAGCAGTCCGTGACTTCGTGCAGCTCCATGCCAAAACGCAGGTCGGGCTTGTCGCTGCCGTACGTGCGAATCGCGTCCTTGTACAGCATGTGCGGAAACGGGCCTTGCGTCTTGATCCCGGCGACGGCGCACGCCGCCACCATCACCGTTTCGATCACGTGAAAAATGTCTTCCTGGCGCGGAAAGGACATCTCCAAGTCGAGCTGCGTGAATTCCGGTTGGCGGTCGGCGCGCAAATCTTCGTCGCGAAAACATTTCACGATCTGGAAGTAGCGGTCGAGGCCGCCAATCATCAGGATTTGCTTGAAGATTTGCGGCGATTGCGGCAGCGCGTAAAACTGGCCGTGATGCACGCGGCTGGGCACGAGATAGTCGCGCGCGCCTTCCGGCGTCGAGCGCGTGAGCATGGGCGTTTCGACTTCGATGAAGCCGAGCCCGTCCATGGTCTTGCGAATTTCGAGGACGATTTTGTGGCGCAGTTGCAAATTGTGATGCGGCTTCGAGCGGCGCAGGTCGAGATAGCGGTAGCGCAGGCGCGTTTCTTCCGCCGCGTTGATTTCGTCTTCGATGGGAAATGGTGGAGTTTTCGCGTTGTTCAAGATGTGGAGCTTCGTGGCGATCAGCTCAACTTCGCCGGTGGCGAGTTCGGGATTCGCTCTCTGCCGCTTAACGACTTTGCCTTCGACCGCAACCACAAATTCGCTGCGCGCCTGCTCCGCTTTAGCGTGCGCCGCCGGCTGCGCTTCCTTGTTGAAGACCACCTGCACGATCCCGGTGCGGTCGCGAATGTCGAGAAAGAGCAGGTTGCCAAGATCGCGGCGGCCGGAAACCCAGCCCATAACGATGGCGTCGCGCCCTTCGTCCGAAGCGCGCAGCGCTCCGCAGTAATGTGTGCGTTGTAGATTGCCCAAGAAATCCAGCAAGGTCTTCTCCGGTGGCACAGACTTCAGTCTGTGCATTGGCAATGCCAAACTGCCACTCTCCATGAAGAACACAGCCACAGAGGCCGGGCGGAAGCCCGGCGCCTACAACTTCTGCAGATATTCTAGCAGAGCTTGTTCGGCGAGTTTCTGTTGAGAGCCGTCGCCGAGGGTTTTCAGCGTCCACTCGCCGCTGGCGACTTCGTTTTCGCCGAGGATGAGCGCGTGACGAGCGCCCAGCTTGCTGGCACGCTCGAGGGCTTTGCCGAATTTCTGCTCGACGGGCGGGAGTTCGACGCTGAAGCCTGCGTCGCGAAGAGACTTCGCGGCGCGAATGGCCGTGGCGTAAGTCTTCTCGCCCATCCAGGCAATGTAGACGTCGCGCCCTTGCGGCGCGGCGCCTTTGCCGCTCTCTTGCAGCGAGAGGATGAGACGGTCTTCGCCGATGGCAAAGCCGATACCTTTCGTCGGCGGCCCGCCGAGAAGTTCCACGAGGCCATCGTAACGGCCGCCGCCGCAGACGGCGTTTTGCGAGCCGAGGCCGCGCGCAGTAATTTCAAACGTGGTACGCATGTAATAGTCAAGCCCACGAACGAGCCGCCAATTTTCGTGATACGCGACGCCGCGCAGATCGAGGTCGTGTTTCACGGCGGCGTAGTGGGCTTTGCACTCGTCACAAAGATGATCGGCGATACGCGGAAGCGTGGCGATGATGGCTTGCTCGTGTTCGAGTTTTGAATCGAGCACACGCAGGGGATTCGTCTCGATGCGGCGCTGCGAGTCCGCGCCGAGTTTGTCTTTCACTTTGATCAGCTCTTCACGCAGCTTGGCGACGTAGCCGCGCCGGCAGTTGTCCGCAGCGTGGCCAATCGAATTAATGTCGAGCGTCGCGCCCTCAAGCCCCAGCTTTGCGAAAAACGTCATCAACATTTCGATCAGTTCCGCATCAATCGCCGGAGCATCCGGCCCGCCAAGAATTTCCGCCCCAATCTGATAAAACTGGCGGTATCTTCCCTTCTGCGGCCGCTCGCGCCGAAACATCGGCCCCATGTAATAAAGCTTCACCGGCTGCGGAAGCTGCTGCATGTTGTGCTCAATGTAAGCACGACAAACCGACGCCGTCGCCTCCGGCCGCAGGGCTAGCGACTCACCTAGCTCGAAAAAACCTAGAATTGTCTCGACTCTTTCTTTCGACTTAGTGAGCTGCGGTTGGAACTCACTTGGCAGGCCCTGACTCGCAAGTTGCGCGAATTTTGCTAGTTCCTGATTCAAATCGACGGAGCGCCGAACGAACTGCTCTCTATCATAGGACTCTGATTCTTCGGCGTTGAGGAGTTCGTCCAGCGCAGTCACAAACTTACCGACGGCCATCGAGAAGAGATCCACGCTGTTCACGTCACTGGGCCAGAACGTCGCGCCTTCCGCCTTCACTGTTCCTCTTAATCTTTCGAGTCGCGTTAGCCGTGGATCTCCAAAAATGTACATTTCTTTGGCTACGACATCCGTTTCGGCACCAATTGATCTGGAAAACAATTCCTTCTGTTCTAAGATGGGCGGGCGGATTTCGCCGTAGCCGTAGGTGGCGAAGACTGCGTGGGCCGTTTGTTCGACGCGGTTCCAGAGGGCGGTCTCGGGAGGGAGCAGGTCGCGCGTTCCGCGAATGGCTTGGAATTTTGCTTTGTTTGCCATGGAGTGGATCTAGAGAGAATCCTTTTTTTCTTTGGGAAGAAGTGGCGAGTGGCTAGCGGTTAGTGGCGAGTTGGAACCCAGCTTTCGGGCGATTGCGTTTAGCATGCGTTGCAGTTCGTCAATTTCCTTCAACAAGGCTTCCACATTGGCTTCTTTACAAAAACCTAGATCTACACTGAGCAGCAACTGCGTTTCGAGTTCGGCCAAATAGCCATCCGCATAGGACAATTGCGCTAGAAATTCGCGCGTCTCGTGTCTCGCTTGGCCTTTGGCAATGCTCGATGGAATTAAAACGGCGCTTCTGCGAATCATGGCCGTCAATCCAAATTTCTCGTCCGCGGGAAAACGGTCCAACAATTGATAGGCAAGTTTCGCCAACTCCATGGAACGCTGCCAGACCAGCAGTTCCTTGTAGTGCTTGGCTTTGGCGCTCTCGTGAATATTCTCGCCACTCATCACTCGCCACTCGCCACTTCTTTTCTATAAATATTTTTGTACTCGACGTATCGGGCGGCGTAGGCGTCGATGCTGGCCTGGTCGATACCGGTGAGGGCGCGCTTCACTTTGCCGGGATGGCCTACTACCAGGCTGCCTGCTGGGATTTTGGCGCCTTCGAGGAGCAGGGTGCCTGCGGCTACTATGCTGCCGGCGCCGATGTGCACACCATTCAGGATTACTGCGCCCATGCCGATCAGGCAGCGGTGCTCGATGGTGCAGCCGTGGAGCGTTACCGAGTGGCCTACCGTAACGTCGTCGCCGAGGACGAGCGCGTGCTCGTCGCGCATGACGTGGAGGATGCAGCCGTCCTGGATGTTGGTGCGGGCGCCGATACGGATGTGGTGAACGTCACCGCGAATCACGCTGCAGGGCCAGACGCTGGAGTCTTCGCCGATGATTACGTCGCCGATGATGACGGCGGCGGGGTCAATGTAGGCGGAGGCGGCGATTTGGGGGTGCTTGCCGCGGTAGGGGCGGATGTCGGGTTGGCGGGAGGGTTCTACGGAACCTCTCGCAATGGGATTGGAGGCTGGGTTTTGGTTAGACATTGTACTTTGGCCCCCCTCGTTTTTTTTGTAAGTGTTGCATCTAAAGGATTTAGCTTTCCCGTAAGTCTTTTAGATGCAACACTTATGAGGCGCCTCGTAAGTGCTGGATCTAAAGAACTTAAGTTCACATAGTGCGGTCATCTTGGACCGCGCGGTTCCGCGTTACCTTCCGCATCGACCGATTCCCCTAACCACCCCTCACCACAGAAATTGCGCGGTGGCCCATGATATCAGAAGAAGAGCACAGGCAAGAGTGCCTGTGCCACTCAAAGCTAGTCGATCGTCACGGAGGGGCCTTGGGAGGTGCCGGAGACTTCGGCGATGCGGGCGGTGACGGCGCGGGCCAGGGCGTAGAGGCTTTGGGCGGCTGGCGCGGATTCGCCTTGGCCTGCCACTGGTTTGCCGGTGTCGCCACCGATGCGGATCCGGGGGTCGATTTCGATTTCGCCGAGGACGGGGACGCCGTAAGCGATGGCGGTTTTTGTGCCTTCGCCGTGGCCGAAGATGTCGATGGGCTTGTCGCAGTGGGGGCACTTGAAGGTGCTCATGTTTTCGACTACGCCGAGGACTTCTACGTTGACCTGGCGAAACATTTCGATGGCTTTGCGGACGTCGGCCAGGGCCACTGTCGAGGGCGTGGTGACTACTACCGCGCCGGTTACGGCTACCGTTTGGATTAGCGTTAGCTGGACGTCGCCTGTGCCTGGGGGGAGATCGATGATTAGGTAGTCGAGTTCGCCCCATTCTACGCTGCGGAGGAATTGGGTGATTACGCTGTGGAGCATGGGGCCGCGCCAGATCATGGGCTTGTCGCCGGGATTGAGGAGGCCCATGGAGATCATTTTGAGGCCGGCTACCTGGACTGGGATGATGCGTTTTTCAGCGGTGGCTTGGGGTTCTTGCAGCGTGCCTAGCATTATGGGGACGTTGGGGCCGTAGACGTCGGCGTCCATCAGGCCGACTTTGTGGCCAAGTTTTACGAGGGCTAGAGCTAGATTTACCGCGACCGTGGTTTTGCCAACGCCGCCTTTGCCGCTGGCGACCGCTACTAAATTCTTGACGCCTGGGATTGGGTGGCGTTCTGGTTGGGGCATCGGGGCTGGCGGCATTTTCTAATTCCTTTCGAGGCGACCTAGAAATCGCTCAAGCACGTTTGTTGGTTGCCCAGTAGGGGCGCAATCTATTGCGCCCCCACGAGTGTACTGACTCACGCGGCTCAGCCTCGATGCGGTACAAGGTTTTTTTTAACACAGAGGTCGCAGAGGGCACGGAGAAGAAAGTTCGTGCGGTCATGCGTTGGTGCCGTGGCATTTTTTGTATTTTTTGCCGGAGCCGCAGGGGCAGGGGTCATTCCGACCAACCTTTGCGCCTGCGCGGACGGGTTTTGGGGCTTCGGCTTGTGCGGGCCCCGTCTGATACTGCAACTCTTTTTGTTGGCGCTCTTGCTTGCGCTCCATTTCGCGAGCGAAGGCTGGGAGGCGCTGCGGAGTTGGTTCTTCGCTGGCGCGAGCTGCTGCACTGGCTACGGCTGCGGCGCCGCTAGCGCGTGGGCGCAGAGCTTGTTGAGGCTGCGAAGAACGCGACGGGCCGGCTGCTTGCGGTGAGCTTGGCTGACCGGTCGAAGTTGGCGCGCCTGGGCCTCCTTGGGGCGGTTGTTCGCTTTGCTGGACTTGAATGTGGAAGAGATAGCGGATCGTTTCGTTGTCGATGCGCGCCATCATGTCTTCGAAAAGGACGAAGGCTTCTTTTTTGAATTCGACCAGCGGATCTTTTTGGCCGTAGCCGCGTAGACCGATGCCTTCTTTGAGGTGGTCGAGCGAGAGGAGATGGTCTTTCCACTGGGAGTCGACGACGTCGAGAATGATACGGCGTTCGAGCCAGCGGACGAGGTCGGCGCCAAACTGTTTTTCTTTTTCTTCGTAGCGCGCGGTGACGGCTTTTGCCGTGGCGCCGGCTAGTTCGTCGTGGCTGAGCGTGGCGGGATCGGCGCCCGCAGCTTTGGCATCAATGCCGAACTGGGCGTTGATTTCGGCTGTGAATTGCGTGGTGTTCCACTGGTCGGGGTGCTGCTCGCGGGGGCAGAAAGTGTCGACTTGTTCGCGGGCGATGTCTTCGGCGACTCCCAGAACGTAATCGCGCTGGTCTTTGCCTTCGAGCGCGCTGCGGCGAATGGCGTAAATCGCTTCGCGCTGCTTGTTCATTACGTCGTCGTATTCGAGGAGGTGTTTGCGGGCGTCGAAGTTCTGGGCTTCGACGGATTTTTGCGCGCCTTCGATTTTGCGGGAGATTAGGCCGGATTCGATGGGAGTGCCTTCGGTCATGCCGAGGCGGAACATGAGGGCGCGCATGCGTTCGCCGCCGAAGATGCGCATGAGGTCGTCTTCGAGGGAGAGAAAAAAGCGCGAGGAGCCGGGGTCGCCCTGGCGGCCGGCGCGTCCGCGGAGCTGGTTGTCAATGCGGCGGGCTTCGTGGCGTTCGGTGCCGAGGATGTGGAGGCCGCCGAGTGCCACGACTTCGTCGTGTTCGGCTTTGCATTGCTGGGAGAATTGTTCGTAGACCGGCTTCCACTGGTCGCTGGGAACCTGAAAAATTCTGCCTTCGTTCTGGAAGAGGACCATTTGGACGGCAGGCTGCGTGTCGGGGCCGGCATCGGCAGGGATCACGGCTGGGGCGGAGGAATAGGGCAAGGCCAGCTTGTTTTTGAGGAAGTGGTCGCGGGTCATCTGCTCGGGATTGCCGCCAAGAAGAATATCCGTGCCGCGGCCTGCCATGTTGGTGGCGACGGTGACGGCACCTTTGCGTCCGGCTTGCGCGATGATGCGCGATTCGCGCTCGTGTTGCTTGGCGTTCAAGACTTGATGCGGAATGCCGGCTCTCTTCAGGTGGTCCGCGATGGCTTCGGACTTTTCGATGGAGATGGTGCCGACCAGGACGGGCTGGCCACGTTCGGCATAGTGACGAATGCCGTTAGCCAGAGAATTGTCTTCCTGGAGGACGCCATTGACGACGGCTTCGAATTTTTCTTTTTCGGTGCGATAGACGACGTCGCGATGCTCGACGCGGATCAGCGTGCGGTTCGTGGGGATGGCAACGACGTCGAGATTATAAATCTTGCCGAACTCGGCGGCTTCTGTTTCCGCGGTGCCAGTCATGCCGGAGAGTTTTTTGTACATGCGGAAATAGTTCTGGAAAGTGATGGTGGCAAGCGTCTGGTTTTCGCGCTCGATCTTGACGCCTTCTTTGGCTTCGACAGCTTGGTGCAAGCCATCGGACCAGCGGCGGCCGGGCATCTGGCGTCCGGTGAATTCATCCACGATGATGACTTCGCCGTCTTTCACGACGTAATCGACGTCGCGCTTGTAGAGCGCGTGCGCGCGCAGGGACTGATAGACGTGGTGCATCAGCTCGATGTTCACCGGATCGGAAAGATTTTGCAGATTGAGCAGGCGTTCACACTTGCTGAAGCCTTCTTCGGTGAGCGTGGTGGTGCGATGCTTTTCGTCGAGCGTGTAATCGATGTCCTGGATCAGCTTGGGGATGATTTTATCGATGCGGGCGTACTTGTCGGTGGATTCTTCGGAGGGGCCGGAAATGATGAGCGGGGTGCGCGCTTCGTCGATGAGGATGGAGTCCACTTCATCGACGATAGCGAACTGGTGGCCGCGCTGGACGCATTGCGCGAGATCGTACTTCATGTTGTCGCGGAGATAATCGAAGCCGAATTCGTTGTTGGTGCCGTAGGTGAGATCGGCGCCGTAGGCGGCTTTGCGTTGCTCGTCGTCGAGGTCGTGGACGATCACGCCGACGGAGAGGCCGAGGCCGCGATAGAGCGGGCTCATCCATTCGGCGTCGCGGCGGGCGAGGTAATCGTTGACGGTGACGACGTGGACGCCGCGGCCTGCGAGGGAGTTGAGCGCGGCAGGGAGAGTGGCGACGAGCGTTTTGCCTTCGCCGGTTTTCATTTCAGAAATTTTGCCGTCGTGCAGGACCATGCCGCCGATTAATTGAACGTCGAAGTGGCGCATGTTGAGGAAACGGCGGCCAGCTTCGCGGACCAAGGCGAATGCGGGAACGATGACCGGGTCGAGCGTGCTTTTCAGGAGGTCTTTGTAAGTTGGTTCGCTGGGATCGGCGTCTTTGAGCTGCTCTTGGACTCGCGCTTTGAGTTCGGCGAAGCGGAGCTTGAGGTCTTCGTCGCTGAGGGCCCGCACTTCGGCTTCGCGCGCGTTGATTTCCGCGACGAGCGGTTGTAGCTTCTTGATGTCGCGCTCGTGCTTGGTGCCGATAAAGCGCGCGATGACTGCGTCAACTGTCTTGGCAACATCCATGTGAAATTACGCCGTCTCCTGGCGGTGCGTTGCGAGCGTGAAGACACGGGCCGGACTGCGGCAACCAGTGCAAGCATTCTATTCTAACTGGTTGGATGCGCCAGCGCCAAGAAGGTCGCCATGGCGAGCTGGGTTGAAGATAGCTACGGGTGAGCGGACGGTTCGGTCGTGGCGGTGGCGCTCTTGGTGTCAGTTACAGCAGTGGGTTGTGAGTGATTGTCGGCGAGTAGGCGGCGGTACTTGCTGCGTTCTTCGAGGTTCATGTCCACAATCTCGAAGGACATATCCTGAGCGCGGTAGTCGCGCATCAGAGCGGTGGCCTGAACGTTGCGAAGTCCGAGTTGGAGTTTCAGCTGGACCTGGGTTCCCGGCGCGAGATGCCTGCTGATGGTGGCCAGGCCTCCCGAAAGACTGGCCGTCTTGATTTCGAGACGGCAGTTTTCCTTGAGATTGGTGCTTACGGCGGTGACCGGCTTGCGCAGGCGCACGCGGGTGTGGCGACGCTGGCGGACGAACTTGGAGTTGGGCAGAACGTCTAGCGGGGCGAGCGTAAGATCCTGGCGGTCGATGCCGCTTTTGCCGACAAATTCCTGCGCCAGTCCGGGATCCAGACGCATCAGCGCTTGCAACGCGGCGATGCGTAGTTCCTGCGGGTGCTGCCAGCTGAACATTTTTTTGGCTTCGATAATGCGGCGAAGCGTGTTGATGGATTCCGGGGCGTGAATGCGGCCTAGGGCTTCGATGGCTTTCACTTGCAAGTAAGGGCCGCCTCCGGTCGGCAAATCGCCGTCAACGATGGTGAGCAAGCGTCCCAGCGCTTCGCGGTCGGCGGTCACGCCAATTTCGTCCAGAACCAGAGGCATGATCAGCAGATCGACGTGATCGAAGAGCTCGAGAAGTATGCGGCAGCGGCCGGGAGCGCCACTGGCGGAAATCTGGCGAATGATGCGGTCCTGCGAGGTTCGGGGAAAATCCTTCATGCGGGATGGCAGGAAAACCTCGACGGCTTGCGGGTCCAGCTTGCTGAGCAGGCCGGCCATCTCGACAGCTTCGGCAATGGGGCCGCCGCGGATGGTGCTGCGCAGGTATTGCAGGCCCTCTTCGCCGAGGTCGGCAGCGAGGTTGGAGACATGTTCGGCGTCTTCGCGCAGGCTGCAGCGATTGAAGCGCATGGCGAGCTGCTCCATGGCCGTTTGCGGGAGCATTTTCAGGACGTTGGTCATGCCCGCGGCGGCCTGGCGTGCGCGCAGGGCTTCGTCGACAAACTCCGGAATGCGTTCTTCGATGCCCATCTTCGGACGCAGCGCGCGCCCGACACCGGGCCGTTGCGCTTCGACGCCGGAGATCAGATCGAGGGCTTGTTCCATCACGGAGAAGCAGCGACTGGTTGCGGCTTCCTGGCTCAGTCTGACGAAGGCGGCGCTCACCAACGCTTGGAGCTCGCTGTCTTGCTCGACATTTAAGCGCAAGCCGAGGTGGCGCAGGGCTTCGCCGAGCAGCTTGGGGTCGGCTTTGGCGTAAAGCTCGGCCATTTCGGAGAGGCCCATGGCGGTTTTCTTGCGAGCGTCGGCTTCGTCGCTGTCCGCGCACGAAGCGTAGTTCTGCAAAATGCTGATGGCTTGCGCGACGTCGCCATGCTCGATTAGTTGGGCAACGTAAGACTGCACGTTTTTCGGCGGGATGCACCAGGCGTCATTGGAGAGCAGCACGGCCTGCTTGCCGCTTTCCGGAACCGCTGCCCAGAATTGACGATCGAGAATTTCGCGATGCGACTCGACCATGATGCCAGCATCGGTCATCTTGTCTTCGTGGGCGCCGAGAATTTTGCGGAGATTTTCGATCTCCGAGTTCATGCGGTCGAGCATCTGGCGCACGGCGTTTACTTTGACTTCGCCGCTTTCAAAGCGCTCGAGCGCAAAGCGAATCGCGAGATGTTCGGCAAGTTTTACCAGGACGGATTCGTCGGGCTGGCCTTCCGGGGCTTGGGCAGCAAGTCCGGCGATCGCACGCTTCAGAGTGTCCTGGGCGGTGCCCGGGAGTTCCGACAGCTTTTCCTGAAAAACGCCGGCAGCGGCCACACCGCCCTGGCCTGCGCCAATATTGCCAAAACTGGTCAGAGCGCCGAGGATCCCATAAATCTCATCCTCGCTCGGGCCGCCGCTTTTGCCGGTTCCGTGCCAAGGGCCACTGCCTGCGCCGCTGGTTCCGCCGATACCTCCTGGCCCGGGACCGGAAGCCGCTCCCGCAATGCCACCGAGCTGTCCTACGATGCCGGATGCGGCACCAATCGGTTCGCCGGAATACGCGCCGCCGGTTCCCGCGCCGCTTCCGACTGCACTTCCGCCAGACCCAGTTCCGGGACCGCCGGTTCCCGTTCCTTTTCCTGTTCCCGATTCCGTTGCTGTGCCGAGCCCGGTACCTGTTCCGACGGCTCCGCCGCCTTTCGAGCCTTGCGCTGCGGCGATGAGCTCAAGCAATTTCTGCGGGTCATTGAGCCATTTCTTAAACTCGTCCTGTTCATCTCCAAGCGAGGCTGCCGCTAGTTGGGCGGCCATGCTGGTGTCCTTGAAGCGCGAGTCCGTGGCGACGAAGCAAACCTCGTTCAAGCGTATTCCTTGGGCGCCGACGAGGGCTTCTTTCAGTTGTTTCGCAAGTTCGATGGGCTTTGCTTTGCCGGTAGGAAAAGCGCGGGCGAACCTGCCAATTTCTTCCTGGGTGACGGAGGGAAAGAACTGAATGCTGGCGAGTCCAGCAGCGGAGAGCAATTGCGCAAACTGTCTTTCGGCGGGAGAGCCTTCGAGTGGCACGCCATCAAGCAGGAGTTGTGAGCCGGTCGCGCCGAGAAGCAAACCGGAGTCTGTTCCCATGGGGATAGCGGAGCGCAGCTCGCGCCAGGCGATGTCCATTTGCTCGGTGGTCCGGACATGGTCATACCCGTACAAACGGGCAAACTTCAAGAGAATGTTAAGGCTCCTTACGAAAGCCCGTGCGGAAGTCGACTTAGAGTTCGCTAACATTTCACGTTTTCGGCATCCCGCAATGGGACTACCTGACTAGTACCCTAGGGTCATGACCTGTCGGCGGCAATGGTACAGAGGTTCTATGTGCCTCTGCGGCAAACCCCCGGGAGGACGGGTGCGAGACCTGTTCAACCGGACTGGATAGCGCTGGAAGAGTACAGGTGAGAAGGAGGGATTGCGCGCTAACGCATGCCGTCAATTCCGCAAATCAGTTTTTGTTGATCGCCACGCGGCCGCGTCGCTTGCTGCGGTTGGTGACAGCGGCCATTTGGGGAAGTCCGCCAAGCTCCATCAAAATTTTGCGAAGCCGGGAACGGTCTTCCATGTCCATGTCCACAAATTCAAAAGCCATGGCCTGAGGCCGCGCGCCGCGCACAATGGCCTGGGCCTTGATGTGGCGCACGCCTTGCGAGAATTTCAAGGAGAGAAGCGATCCAGGGGCCAGGTGGCGTTCACCAGAACCGATGCCGCCGCCGAGGTTGAGTTCCGGAATGGACAAGCGGAAATTTTCACGCAGGTTGGTGGTCACGGCGATCAAATTCTTGGAAAGCTTCAGACGTGCGTAGCGCCGCTGGCGCATGACGGAAGAGTTAGGCTCGGGATCCGTGGGCTCGAGGGTCAAGTCCTTTCGCTCGAGGCCGCTGGCGTTGAGCTTTTCGAGGGCCATGGCGGGATCCAAACGCATCAAGGACTGCGCAGCGGAAATGCGCAATTCCGCCGGGTAAACCCAGCGCCACACCTGCCGTGCGTCCATAATGTGCTGCATGGTAGGGCTGGCGGCGGAGGCGCGCAGACGGCCGAGCGCTTCAATGGCTTTCAAACGGTGATAGGGAGGCGTGTGGTCGTTCTGCGCAAGCTCGACGAGCTTGGGAATGCACTCGTGCTGGCTGCTCATGCCCATTTCGTCGAGGGCTAGCGGGCGGATCAGAGCATCGAGCGAATCGTAAAGAGCGACGAGGAGTTTGGCGCGCTGTTCCGGCGGAGCGGAAGAAAGCTGGCGAACGGCGCGGTCGTGAGAGGAGCGCGGCCACTGGCTGAGGCGCACGGGAAGAATTTTCTCGACGGCGTCGGGAGCAAAATGGCTGAGAAGGCCGATAGTCTCGGCAGCCTCATTGGCGGGCGCGGTTTGCAGAATCTCGAGCAGCCGCTGCGTGGAGTCTTCGCCAAGCCCGCGGACGATCTGGCCGAGCACTTCGCAATCTTCGCGGAACCCGCAGTGGCCGAAGCGGCTGGTGACGTAATGCAGAGTCGCTTTGGGCATCAGGCAGAGGATTTCGGTCATGCCGTCGGCAAGATGTCCGGAACGCAGGGCTTCCTCGATGAATTCCGGCAAGCGTTCCTCGGCGCCGATGCGCGGACGGAGGCTTTGCGTTGAGCCGGGGCGTTGCTGTTCAATGTTGTCGAGAGAAGAAAGAGCTTGCTGCATGGCGGGATAGCAGCGTTTGGACGCGGCTTCCTGGCTCATGCGCACAAACGCGGCGCTGATAAGGGTCTGCAACTCCGGCTCGCGCTCGATGGCCAGCTGATTTCCCAGACGGCGGATGGATTCCATGAGCGCGCTGCCGTCGCCGCTGCCGTAAAGTTCGGCAAGGTCGGAAAGACCGATCGCTGTGGTACGGCGCGCCTCGGGAGCCTCCAGCGCGATGCAAGCCGCGTACTTCATCAAAATCTCGTTGACGGTTTTCAATTCGCCGCGCCGGAGCATGTCCTCGAGGAAAGCACGGACGTTGCGCGGAGGGACACACCAAGCCTCATCGGAGGTAAGGACTTCCTTCTTGTTTTCTTCGGGCACCTGCTCCCAGAATTCCTGGTCGAGGAGTTCGGTGTAGGTCTGCACCGAGAGGCCCGCCTGGGCCATCATTTCTTCCTGCGAGCCGAGAATCTTGCGGAGAGCTTCAATCTCCGAATTCATGCGGTCGAGGAGTTGCTTGACGGCGTTCACGCGGAGTTCGCCGCGCTCGTAACTGTCCAGCGCGAAGCGGATGGCCACGTGTTCGGCTAGTTTCAACAACATGGGCTTATCCGCTTTTTCCGAGGGCGCTTGCGCCGCCAGTCCTGCGAGGGCCTGCTGCAAAGTGAATTGTGCGCGGACGGGCATGGCGCTCAAGCGCGACTGGAATGTCGGAGCGTCCATTTTTGCGTCGGGATCTTTGCGAGACTTCCCGAGCTGCGCGAAAAGGCCGAGCATCGCGCGTACGTCTGCTTCTTCAACAGCAAAGCCGCCGCCACCTGTGCCAGGTCCGGTCGCCGTTCCCCCCGGCGTACCTGCCAGAGCGCCACCGAGAGTGCCGCGAGGAAGGAGTGCTGAAGCAGTCAGCCACTTGCCAGGTGCCGCGGCGTCTCCGCCGCCAGCAACTGAGCCAGTTCCCCCGCCCGGGCCACTTCCGCCACCAGGTCCACTACCTCCGCCCGAGCCGCCAGCCCCGCCAAGTCCAACTCCTCCGCCCGTTCCTGTTCCGCCAAGTCCCCCGGATCCGCCGACGCCTGTGCCTCCCGCGCCTCCAGATCCTTCGGCACCGGAGCCGCCGATGCCGACTCCACCGTTACCAGAAGCGCCACCCGCGGCGCCACCGGATCCAAAACCGCCGCCCGTGCCTGAACCACCACCACCGCTCTCCCACAGACTGCCAGACTGGCTTGCTGTGCCAGAACCTCCGCCGGAGCCGTGGCCACCCGCGCCGGTTCCGCCGCCACCAGGAACGCCACTCGATCCACCGCCGCCAGGACCGAAACCCGGGCCAGTTCCGCCGCCACCTGCCCCGCCGCTACGGGAGCTTTCCGCAGCGAGAATCATCTGGAGAAGCTTGTTGGGGTCTTCGAAGAAGTCCCTGAATTTGTCGCCCTGCGCGCCGAGCGCTTTGGCAGTGAGTTGCGCGGCAACCTTGATTCCGGCAACGGAGGAATCCTCCGCGACATAGCGAATCTCATTGATCTTGATGCTGGTTTCACCGGCGAGCGCGGATTTCAATTGTTCCGCGAGAGAGGAAGGCTTTGCGTTGCCGCTGGGAAACGCGCGCACGAAGCGGGCAAATTGGGGTTGCGTCAAAGTCGGTGAGAAATGGATGCTGGCAATGCCTGAGCTCATCAGCATCTGCGCGAAGCTCTTTTCACCGGCGGACGCGCCAAGCGGCACGCCGTCCAGCAAAATCTGGTTGCCGGAAGCGCCAAGCAGCAGGCCGCTCCCTACGCTCTCATCGAGCGCACCTCGGAGTTCTTTCCACGCAGTCTCAAACTGCGCCGCCGTTCTCACGTGGCCAAATTCATAGAGCCGCGCGAACTTCAATAAAATGTTCAGGCTGCGGACAAATGCCCGCGCGCCCCCACGCGATTCGGGACTCATGCTATTTCGGCGAGGAAGCCAAGCCTCCCCAGCTTTCTACTACACTAGAGACGTCGGGCGCTAGAGACAAGCGTCACAACGCCTTCTGTAACCTTCTCAATAACAGAGTGTTGCTGGAGAGGGTACTAAGCTGGAATGTCTATCCGGGGGCAAACGTTGCGTCTTACCTCAATTCCGGAATACCTTGTGTTGCTCGGCGCAGTCGCTCGCTCTACAATAACCGAGAAGTGAGTAGATTGCCTTCCCTCGCCGGGGCATCCGCCGGGAAGTGAATAGATTGGGTGGAAACGGAAAAAATCGGCAAAGCCGGAAGAGATTAATAAATCAAAATGTCGGAACAGTCCCCACCTGACCGCTACAAACCGGATATGCCGCAAATACCGGGAGTTTCCTCTCCTGGTGCGGGCCGCGGCCCTTTGAGCAATCCCGCAGTACGCATGGTGGGGATCCTCTTGGCGGTCTTGCTGGTTGTCTTTATCGGGGCGCGCTGGTTACTCCGCCCGAAACACGCGGAAGCTCCTCCGGCGGAGCCGCCTCCCAAGATTGAAGTGCCCTCGCCCGCGCCCGACCCGAACGCGGCGCTTCCGCATGCCACGGAACAGGATCCCGGCATCGCCACTGTTGTAGAACTGGCGCAACCCTGGTCTTCCAAGCAGTTTTTTATGCGCAACGGATTGACCGGAGAGAACGTGCCGGCTCTGTTGATTCGCTTGCCCGGGGGCTCCGCGGCACAAGAGAGCGGCTATTGGGCTTTCTCGCTCAACGCTCCTTACGGAAATTGCCAGATCGAGTATGTGACGGACATCGAGAAGCTGAAGAACGATTATGATTTCCAGGCCGCCAAGCATCCCATGGTGGGTAACCCTTGCAATCGCACGGTGTTCGATCCGCTGAAGCTGACGAATCTTCCCGGCAATGTCTGGGTGCGTGGGGCAATCGTGCAGGGTTCGGATCTGCGGCCGCCGCTGGGTATCGAGCTGAAAATTAAAGGAAAGAGTATTCAAGCTATTCGCATGGAGTAGTTCTCTCTCGAGATTCTTTGGCGCATCTCCCCTTTGATTTCTTTTTGCTCTTTTTTTTCAAGTTGCTTGACAACACCTGCCTTGGCCAGATAAAGGTCATCTCCACCATGGAGAACACATTGATGTCCACGAATTTTGTCACTTCGCGGCGGCGATTTCTGCAAAACGCTGCCGCGGTTTCGTCTCTGGCGCTCGGGCCAGGAATTAAGCCTGTTGCGGCGGGGCAAGGGGCTCCGTCAGCGGACTTCTCCGCTCTGGAGCCGTTCGGCGAGCGATTGAAACCCATCACCGCAGAGGAGTTTCGCGGGCGATTGACGCGCGCACAGCAGCTCATGTCCGAGCTGAAGCCGAATTTCGACGCACTGTTTTTTGCGCCGGGAACTTCGCTCTACTACTTCACCGGGATTCACTGGGGATTGAGCGAGCGTCTTGTCGGGTTGGTCCTGCCGCGCTCCGGCAAGCCTGTGCTTGTTTGTCCGGGGTTCGAGGAAGGGCGTTTGCGGGAGCAGTTGCGCTTCCCTATCGAAATTCGGGTTTGGCAGGAGGACGAAAGTCCAACGAAGCTGGCCGCCGGTGCGCTCGCGGAGCAAGGAGTTCGAACGGGCCGGATGGGCGTGGAAGAGACTGCTTATTTCACGTACTCGGATCACCTGCGCGCGGCTGCGCCGGGATTTGAATACGTTTCCGCCGATCCTGTGACGATCGCTTGCCGCGCACACAAATCCCCGCATGAGCTGGAGCTCATGCGCCTCGCTTGCGAAGCCACTCTTGACGTTTACAAACCTGTGTTCGCGGCGCTTCGTGAAGGAATGTCGCAGGAGGATATCGCTCATCTCGTCGAAGCCGGTTTTGCAAAAATGGGTTTGCGCGGAGGGGCGCTGGTTTTGCTGGGGGCTTCCGCGGCACTGCCGCATGGGACCAAACAGCCGCAAAAGCTGAAGGAAGGCGACGTAGTTCTGGTTGACGGCGGATGTGGCGTAGATGGCTACGCTTCCGACGTCACGCGAACAGGAATTTTCGGCAAGCCTTCGGACAAAATTGCGAAAGCGTATGAGCTTACGCGCAAAGCTCAGGATGCCGCTCTGAATGCCGCCCGCGCTGGACACTTGTCGGGCACGGTGGATGACGCAGCGCGTGCGGTCATCGTAAATGGCGGCTATGGTCCCGGCTACAAATTTTTTACGCATCGGCTGGGACACGGCATCGGGCTGGATGGCCACGAGCATCCTTATCTGGTCAAGGGGAGCACCACCAACCTTGAAGCTGGAATGACTTTTTCAAACGAACCCGGGATTTATGTTATCGGTGAGTTTGGCATACGTTGCGAAGACGACATGGTGATCATGGCCGACGGACCTGCGCAACTGCTGACGAAAGAGTTCCAGGTTTCGTTAGAAAAACCGCTGGGCTGAACGGCGAGCTTACCAGCCCCGGTTGAGATGTTACGAAAGACGTCGGCGAGGATGCCCCTACGGGGCACACCAGCGCTACCCTCGATCGGCGAGCGCGAATCTCAGGCGGATCGCCTTTGCGACTCGCAGAACTGGACGATGGTATGTTCCGCCCAGAACCTTGCTACGCCGCTCTTGTTTGAAATAAAGCCGCAGTGGCCGCCGTGCTCCGGAGTGAGGAAACGAATCGCGGGGTTCTGTTCCGGCTTGGCGAGCTGGAAAAGCCCGTAGGGCACAAACGGATCATCCTTCGCCGTAATCATCAGCATCGGCACGCGAACCTGTGCGACGAGCCGTTTCGCCCCCACGGCGTCGTAATAATCCTGGGCATCCTTATAGCCAAAATGCGGCGCCGTAATCTTGTCGTCGAACTCGCGCACGGTGCGCACGGTGCCGATCCCATTCTGCGAATAGCGGTCAGGGAAAAGCTTGGCCTTTCGGGCGTAGCGAGCCATCAGGCCCTTTACAAAATGCCGCTGGTAGAAATAATTGTCGAGGCGTTCCAGCGCGTCGGCGCATGCCCCGAGGTCCATGGCTGGGCAGACCACGCACACGCCCCGCAGTGCCTTCGGCACAGCTTCCGCGAACTCGCCTGCCATCTTGGTGACCAGATTCCCGCCCATCGAATACCCCGCAAAGAAAATCTGCTCAAACCCGTCCCCATTCGCCAGCTCTTCAAAAACCGCCCGGTAATCGCCGCTCATCCCGGAGTTGTACAGCGACGGCGTCAACGTTTCCGTGCCGCCGCAATTGCGCTGATTCAGTCGCACGGCGTGATAACCCAAGCGAAAGGCCTTTTCCGCGATGCCGCGAGCGTAATTCGATTCGCTGGAGCCTTCGAGCCCGTGCACGATCACAACCACCGGAGCGCCGCAGCGTTTTCCGGGCTGCCAATGGCAACGCCCGAGAATCCGCGACTCCGCGTCCACTTGAAACAAGCGGTCTTCCGCGGGCGGCAAGTCAAAACGCCTGCGCGCAAACGCCGCGGCGATGGTCATGGCGTGCCCATTTTTCAGCAGGGCATGCGGCTCAAATTTTCCCGGTTCCCAAACCATGAATGCACTGTAGAGCAGGCATCTGCGCCAAGCAAGGCGAGGAGGTTGGTACACAGAAATGGGCTAGCCGGAACCTTGTTAACACTCGCGCTTCCCTTCGCGTCAACCTACCCGACACGCTGAGAGGAGACTAACCATGAAACTTCGATTCTTGACCGGCGCAATTCTCGTTTTGACCCTCCTGGCCGTTTCACCTCACATCTTTCGCGCGCAGTCTTCGTCCTCGGGGTCCGACCCCTATCTGACCGCCCACGAATGGGGAACCTTCACCTCCATCGCCGGCAAGGACGGCAAGGCAGTGCAATGGCTGCCCCTCACAGGATCAACGGACCTTCCCTCTTTCGTCGAGCATTTCAGCGGCGTCAACTTCAAGAGCGGGCTGCTCGGCACGGTGCGCATGGAGACGCCAGTCCTCTACTTCTATACAAACCGCGAGACCACCCTCTCGGTTCACGTCTCGTTCTCCAAAGGCTTTATAACGGAGTGGTACCCTCACGCCAGCCGGGTCTACCCCATTGTGGCTGTAGCTCCGAAATATGCAAATTTCAGTGATTGGAACCTCTACCAAAAGCACCCTGACGGGAGCATCGACTGGGAGTCCGTGCAGGTGCAGCCGAGAAACTCCGCCGATTTGCCGCGCGACAACACCACGAATCATTACTACGCCGCTCGGCAAACTGGTTCCAGTCCCCTGCAAATCAAAACTTCGACCGGCGTTCAGACGGAAAAATTTCTTTTCTACCGCGGCGTTTCCACGTTCTCCGTTCCGGTTTCTGTGAAAATTAATGCGGACGGCAGCGTTCTCGCCGAAAATCTCACCGAGCCGCAAATCCGAAAGGTGCTCTATTTCGAGCGTCGCGGCGACAAGCTGGGATTTCGCATCGCCGACCCATCCGGGCCGCAGGTGGCTCTCAATCCACCCGAACTCAACTCCGACATGGATTCCCTCAAGCAATCCGTCGTGGAGATGCTGGTCGCCGAGGGCCTCTATCAGGACGAAGCGCAGGCCATGTTTGAAACCTGGCGCGATTCCTGGTTCGAGGAAGGCAGCCGTCTGCTATACATCGTCCCGCGCCCGTTCGTGGACGCCATTCTGCCGCTCACCATAAATCCAGCCCCGGCCCAGATGGTGCGCGTGTTCGTGGGACGCCTCGAACTCGTCACGCCTGCAACGCAATCCGCCGTCGAGCAAGCCCTCGTAGCTTCCGACAATGCGACTCTCAACCGCTATGGCCGCTTTCTCGCTCCTATCGTCGGCGTGTTGATCGCCAACGAAAAGAATCCAACCCGCAAAGAGCAATTGCAGAACTACGTGAACAATTTCTTCGCCACGCAAGTCATGCAAAGCGCGAAAAAATAAGCCGGCGGTGGAGCTTGACCTGCATGCTTGAAATAGCTATCCTTAATAGCTATGAAGGTTAGCGTCGCGGATGCCAAGAACAACCTGCCGAAACTGATCAAGGTCGTCGAAAACGGCGAGACAGTCACGATCTGCCGCCGCGGCAAAGCTGTCGCCGATATCGTTCGCACCTCCAACGGCGGCGAAAAACCCAAATTTGGCACCTCAAAGGGAAAAGTCATTATCCATGACCCGGATTGGTGGAAGCCCATGACCGACGACGAGGTCGAGGCCTTCATCGAAGGCCGTTACTGAATGCGGCTGTTGCTCGATACTGTGACGTTCATTTGGGCTTATGACGCTCCGGTTCGCCTTTCCGGTCCCGCGATGTCCGCTCTTGCCAATCCAAAAGCTGCTCGCGAAATCAGCGCTCTATCGTTTTCCGAGATAGCAATTAAACAGGCGCTAGGCAAGCTCACGTTTCTCAAACGCGACGTCCTCGATGGCGTGGCCGATTTGCGGCTGCGCGTACTGCCCTATACCGCGGAGCACGCTTTGCATCTGTTTGACCTGCCTCCTCACCACAGCGACCCCTTCGACCGGCAGATAATCGCTCAAGCGCTCGCCGAAGACATCCCCGTTGTGACCGCGGATCGAGTGTTTGGTCTTTACGCCGGCCTCAAGATCATTTGGTGATTGTTCTGCGCCTTAGTTTCGGAGGTTCCACCTAGCAGCCCAGCTTGACCGCAATCCCCTTGCCCCCTACAATAGAAGTTTCACAGTGATTGATTTTTGCAATCTGATGAATCCATTTGACGGCCCAGCGGGCACCCGCTGGGCTGCGCTGTTTTAGGGCGCAAAATCCAGATGCGAGGTTGGAATGATTGACGGTCCGATTCCCGAGGGTCTTACTTTCGACGACGTGCTGCTTCTGCCCGGCAAATCCTCGGTGCTGCCGACGGAAGTAGACACGCGCACCTGCTTCACGCGCCAGCTCGCCTTGAATATTCCGCTGGTTTCCGCGGCCATGGACACCGTCACCGAATCGCGCCTGGCCATTGCCATCGCGCGCCAGGGCGGCATCGGCCTCGTGCACCGCAACATGCCCATTGACCGCCAAGGCGAAGAAGTCGACCGCGTCAAACGCTCGGAAAGCGGCATGATCGTCGACCCCGTCACCATCTCGCCGGACATCACCCTCCGCCAGGCCCTCGAAATCATGACCAAGTACCGCATCTCCGGCCTCCCGGTCACGCGCGGCATGCGCCTTACCGGCATTCTCACCAACCGCGATTTGCGCTTCGAGAAAAATCATTCGCAACTTGTCGGCTCGGTGATGACCAAGGACAATCTCGTCACCGTCCCCGTGGGCACGACGCTCGAAGAAGCCGAGCGCATCCTCCAGCGCCACCGCATTGAAAAACTCCTCGTCGTTGACCAGGACTTCAACCTTAAGGGCCTCATCACCGTAAAAGACATCCAGAAAAAACTCGAATATCCGCGCGCCGCAAAAGACGATCAGGGCCGCTTGCGCGTCGGCGCCGCCGTCGGAGCAACCGGCGACTACCTCGAACGCGCCGTCGAAATGTCCAAAGCCAAGGCCGACGTCCTCGCCATCGACACCGCCCACGGCCACACCTCCCGCGTGATGGAAGCCATCGCGGCCATCCGCAACCGCCTTCCCGAAGTGCAACTCATCGCTGGAAACGTGGCGACCTACGAAGCCGCGAAAGATCTCATCAGTCTCGGCATCGACGGCCTGAAAGTCGGCATCGGCCCAGGCTCGATCTGCACGACGCGCGTCGTCACCGGCGCCGGCGTCCCCCAAATCACCGCCATTGTGGAAGCCTCGCGCGCCGCGCAAGGCACCGGGGTTCCCATCATCGCCGACGGCGGCATCAAGTATTCCGGCGACATTACGAAAGCCATCGCCGCAGGCGCGTCCTGCGTGATGATCGGCAGCCTCTTCGCCGGCACCGAAGAATCCCCCGGCGAAACGATTCTCTACCAGGGCCGCACCTTCAAGTCCTACCGCGGGATGGGTTCGATGGGCGCCATGGACGCGGGCTCCGACCGTTATGCAACAGTCCAGGACACCGATGAACGCGGCAAATCGGTTCCGGAAGGCGTAGAAGGCCGCGTGCCCTACAAAGGCTCGCTCGCCGCACTGACCGACCAGCTAGTCGGCGGCCTGAAAAGCGGAATGGGCTACGTCGGAGCGCCAACGCTAAGAGAACTCACGGAAAAAGCACGCTTCGTGCGCATCACGGCCGCAGGCCTCCGCGAAAGCCACGTTCACGACGTCATCATCACCCGCGAAGCGCCAAACTATCGTATGGAATAGCATGGAGTGCGGGAGCGTGCTCCCGCTTTTCCGGGCAGACCCCGTTAACCCTTCTTGGAACCGCAACCAATCGGTCTCGAAAAATTAATCCGAACCAAGCTAAACTAAAAGTTCGCATCGGAGACCAAGCCTTGTCCGACCCGCAACCCTGGCGCAACTCGCGACCCGCCCCGCAACTTGACGAAATGCAGCCCCGCCTGCGCAAACTTTTAATTCCCGCGTGGTTCCGCGCCTGGTGGCCCGCTCTCGCCTGGGCCTGCGTCATCTTCACGCTTTCCACCGATTCCTTCTCCTCCGAGAACACCGCCACGCTTTTCTCCCCGGTCGTGCACTGGCTCCTCCCTCATCTAACCCAGGGGCAGTTCAATTACATTCATCACATCATCCGCAAAAGCGCCCACTTCACCGAATATTTTATTTTCTGTTTGCTCATCTATCGCGCGGTCCGCGGCGAACGCAAAGGCTGGCAATGGACCTGGGGCATCGCCGCCCTCGCCGTGGCCGCCGGCTATTCCATCATGGATGAAGTCCATCAGGCCTTTGTCGCCAGCCGCACCGCCTCGCCCTACGATTCTCTGCTCGACTCCATCGGCGCCTTCTTCGCCTTCGCCGTTCTCTGGCTCTGGTTTCGGCTGCGCAAATCCACTTCGCCGATTTCCTGAGCAAGACTCTTCCACCGGAGACCGCTGGTTAAATATTTCTAATAATCCATCCGAAGATTTTTTTGCTGTGTCGCTCCGAACTCTTCCTTAGCTGCCGATAATAACCAGTAGGCTCCTGCAACACATCCATTTCGCTTCAAATTACGTTGTAATAGTTGAGTAGAGTTACGCTGGATCGAGCGACAGCCTATGCTTACTGCCTTCAGAACCACCCTGGTGACGCTCCTGATGCTCGCCTTGGCCATCCCCGCATCGTTTGCCGCTCCTCCACCGGACGCGCGGCCTTACGTTCTGGTCGTCTATGCGGACTGGTGCCCTTCCTGCCAGCAATTGAAACCCGCCCTCGCCCGCCTGAACGAGGAATATCGCGACAGAATTCGCTTTGTGCGCTTCGATATCACTACGGAAGAGACCGCCGCGAAATCCAAAGCGAAAGCCGAAAAGCTGGGACTCTCCGATTATTACGAGAAGAACCACGAAAGAACATCCGTGGTCATCATCCTGGATTCTTCGCGGCACGAGGTTTTTCGCACCGTGAATGATTACGCCGTCGAGCACTACGAAACCGTCTTGAATCAGCAGTTGTCAGCATCCCACCAATAATCCGCTCTCCAGCTCCGCGTCAGAATCTCGCGCCGGCACTCTCAACCATCCATCTCGCCGGCAGTTACCTTCGAATTTTTTGCCGCCGCACCGCAGCAGTGATACTTTGCTTACGAACAATCGCGCCCGTGCGCGCGTCAAAATATGAAAGCGAAGAAGCCGCCAATTCTCCAATATGTCTGCCTTGCGCTTCTCTTCGCGCTCGCTTCGGCCTATCTGATTCGCTCGATGATCTACGCTTTTCCGACGTATTTCGGCGTCACTGCAGCCCAATACCCGTTCACCGCGGACTATGTGAAAGGCCAGCCTTCCCTGCAATTTGTCATCAGCTCGGCGCGGCAGGCCGGCCTGCAAAACAATGACATCTTGCTTGCGGTGAATGGCCGCCCTCTCACGGGGCTCGCCGTTTACGGTGAAGCGATTCGTGCCTCGAAACCGGGTGATCCGCTCCGTATCGAGTTTCGCCGGCCGGCAGAAACGTCTGCACGCTCGGTCTCTCTCCAACTCCAGCGCGCCAGTGCCCCTGGCTTCAGCTTGCCTGCCGCTTCCATCCTGGCCATCAAATTGGTGGTACCCACGTTCTGCATCCTGATCGGATTCTGGGTTGCCGCGGTGCGCCCGCGCGATCCTTCGGCCTGGTGCCTTCTGGTGATCATGCTGTTCTTCTCGGTTTACTACAGCGCCGGTGTGGAGAGTTGGGGGCCGACAGTTCGTGACGTCGCGGAAGCGTACCGCGTTGGCGTTAGCAATCTTTGGCCGCTGGCCATGCTTCTGTTTGGCGTGTACTTTCCGGAGCCACTCCCGGAAAAGGACCCTGCCTGGTGGAAGTGGTCCAAAACCATCATCATCACCGTTCTGCTGATATCCTGCGCAGCGAACGTCATTGCCAGCGTCGGCCAATTTGAGAACTTCGCATCAGTAGCTTCCTTGTACTCCTTTTTGGACCGCTTCGGCATAATCGACTTCCTCCTTGCGTTTGCCGCTATCGGTACGTTCTTTTCCTCCATTTCCGTCAAAATGGGCAAGGCCGTCACGCCGGACGCCAGGCGCCGCCTCAAGCTGCTCTACACGGGCTCCAGCATCAGCATGGGCCCGGCGTGCGTTCTGTTCGTTGGTCAGAACATCAAAGGCGGGCAGCTCGAGCAGATTTTCCCGGAATGGTTTGTGTTGTCCGCGCTGACGATGATGCTTCTTTTTCCCATCACTCTGGCCTACGTCATCGTCGTGCATCGCGCGATGGACGTACGAGTGGTGATCCGCGAAGGTCTGCAGTACGCATTGGCTAAAGCCGGCGTTCGCGTTCTCCAGGTGGGGATCGGCGCCATCGTCCTGGCTGTCGCCATCCAGCTTGCCCTCGATCCCCAGCGCAGCCGTCCACAGAGGTTCATTCCCATCGCCTTCGGCATCGCCATCGTCGTGCGGATGCGCAGCGGCGCCGACCGCATTCGCCAGTGGATCGACCGCCGCTTCTTCCGCGACGCCTACGGCGCCGAGCAGATTCTCGAATCTCTCAGCGAAGAGGTTCGCACCATCATCGAGAAGCACCCCTTGCTGGAGCGCGTCGCCACCAGACTCTCCGAATCCCTGCATGTTCCCCGCGTCGCCGTTCTTCTCGAAGAAAACGGCTGTTACCGCCCCGCCTTTGCTCTTGGTTATCCTGGCGGTCTCGACGCCGGCTTTCTCGAATCCAGCATGACAGTTCGTCAACTCAAGCGCGAAGCAGTGCCTGAACGCATCTTTCTCGATGACGAGAAATCCTGGGTCAACGGCCCGGGCATCCCCGAAGAGGAACGCCGCCAACTCGCTACTCTTCAGCCACAAGTTCTTCTCCCGCTCAGCGTGAAAGAAAAACTCCTCGGCATCATCAGCCTCGGCGAAAAACGCGCTGAAGCACCTTATTCCGGCAGTGACCTTCGCGTCCTAAAATCCGTTGCCGCGCAAACCGCCCTCGCTCTTTCCAACGCCGAACTTACCTCCGCCATCGCGCACGAAATCGCTGGCCGCGAAAAGTTAAACCGCGAAATTGAAATTGCCCGCGAAGTCCAGGAGCGCCTCTTCCCGCAGCGTTTGCCGGGGATTGCCAGCCTCGATTATTTCGGCCTATGCCGAACCGCTCTCGGCGTCGGCGGCGACTACTATGATTTTCTCGCGCTCCCCGACGGCAAACTCGGCGTCGCTCTCGGCGACGTCTCCGGCAAAGGCATCGCCGCCGCGCTCACCATGGCCAGCCTCCAGGCTTCGCTCCGCGCCGACGCCATGCGCGCCGGCGACGATATCGCCAGCCTCATCGCTCGCGTCAACAACATGGTTTACGATGCTTCCACCGAAGATCGGTACGCCACGCTCTTCTACGCGCAATTTGATCCCACGACGCGCCGCCTCAGCTACGTGAATGCAGGTCACTGCCCGCCCATCTTGTTGCGAATCAGCGCCGGCGACGCCTTCACCATCGAACGCCTCGATAAAGCCGGCGGCACAGTCGTCGGATTGATTCCCGAATGTTCTTACGAACAAGCCGGCGCGACTCTCTCGCCCGGCGACCTGCTCGTGATCTACACAGACGGCTTCAGCGAAGCCATGAATCCCCAACTCGAAGAATGGGGCGAAGAACGCTTAATCGAAGCCATCAAAGCCTGCAAAGGCCTCTCGGCAAAAGAAACCATCACCCGCATCATCCAATCCGCCGACGCCTACGCCGCTGGCGCGCCTCAAAGCGACGACATGACCCTCGTAATTCTTCGCGTCCTAAAGTAGAATAGGCACTCCTGCCTGTTTTCTTTTCTGCTTTCTCTCCTCTGGCGCGTTATTTTCCCTTTCCCTTCACGGCCTTGTTCCACCCCACGCCTAAACCAAAAACTTCGCCAACGGCTCCCAGTAATTCGACTTCCACCCCGCGGCAAGATGCTCCGCGGTCCCCGACGGAAACCCGGCATGATCAAACACCAGCTTCGTCCCGTCGCCCTGCTCCATCAACACGAATTTTGCGATCGAATAAGCCCCCTCAGGCCACGACCCCGCACGCCAGACCTGTACAATCCTCTCCCCCGGCACCAGCTCGACCTGCCGCCCGCTAATATATCCGCCGTACGTGCTGAACACGCTCCCCGCCTCGAGCCCCATCGTCGTCGTGCCGTCCTGCACCATCTTCGTCTTCATCGCCTCGCTCAACAGCACGACTTTCTCAAACTGTTTGCCGTCCGTCAGCGCTTCATACACCCGCTTCCGGCTCGCCTTGAAAAACACCTCCTGATGAATGGCATCGTTGTTGTGCGAAATCCCATCGCCAGCAGCCTGTGCGCCCGCCGCTTCAAGATCGCCGGCAACCACGATGGCTCCTCCACCCAGGCCCGCGACCGAAATCATCGAAGCCACGCGCCGCGAAAACTCTCTCCGTCCAAACATATTCGAAAGCACTCCACCCCGCTTGTTCATCATCATCCTCCGGATCCAAATCTCAGCTTCGCCCGCGGGTTCATCCCGCGCACCTGCATCGAACCATCTTCGTAAAATATGTTCAACATAATATTTTCCACCGGCCCAACATCGTGGTAGAGATGTCCCAGGAATCGTCACGAGGAGCGTCTATGCCCTACCCCGCAGGCCACCGCGCGGAAGTAAAACGAAAAATCGTCGAAAGCGCCCGCAAACTCTTCAACCGCCACGGCTTCGACGGCGTCTCTCTCCACCAGATCATGTCTGGCGCAGGCCTCACCCACGGCGGCTTCTACAGCTATTTCAGAACCAAAAGCGATCTCTACGCCGAAGTGCTCGGCTGCTTCTTCACCGACCCAAACTGGAAGAATTGCTGGGAAGGCGTTGAAGTGGATTTAACCTCGTCCGGCGCCGGCGAACAGGTCATCCGCGCCTATCTTTCCGACCAGCATCTCGAAAACGTGGAAAACTCCTGCCCCATGGTCGCTCTTCCCAGCGACGTAGCCCGCAGCGGCCCTCGAGCCAAGCGCGCCTTTCAAACCGTCTTTCAAGCCATGGTCGACGTCCTCAACCGCAGCCTCCCCGATGCGCGACGCACACCGCGACCCGCCGCGTCTCAGGCCACAGCCCAAGCCATAGCCGCCCTCTGCGTAGGCGGCATGGTCGTAGCCCGCGCCATCTCCGACCGCTCGCAAGCCGACTCTCTTCGCGATGCCTGCATGTCCATCGCCCTGAACCTTGGCGGCTGGCGCCACCAAGCCAAATCCAAAAACGGGAAACCCAAAGCCAACGCCGCGATCACGCAAAAAATTTCCTATCGCCGTGCGAAAGCAATCTCCGCCACGGCAGCCAGCTGAGTTTTTAGCTCAGGCCATCCGCCGAGCTCTTCGCCCTCAACAGAGAAGTTTAACTATCTGTGGACGCTGGGGACGGGGACGCTGGGGACGGGGACGCTGGGTGCCGAAGCCTCGGTGTTATGGCTGCGGTTTTCGACTTTTCCCATCCTCTTCGCGGGTGCGCAGCCCTGTTGTACATAGACGGGTGCCACCCGCTTCGCGGTTTTTTCGCTTTAGCTCGACCCCTGTCACCCACCAAATTCGCACCGTAGACGACAACTCGCTTACCACTCGCCCCCTTCCCCAATCAATCTCAATAAATCCCTATTGACAAAGAATATTGTCAATGCTTCAATCTCTTCGCCACCATGCTTCCCGTCGAAGTCATCCACGATCCCGCCGCCGCCACCGTGGCCCTCGACCCAATTCGCTCTCGCGTCCTCTCTGAACTCTCCGAGCCCGCCTCTGCTGCCATGCTTTCCGCCCGCCTCCAGATTCCCCGCCAAAAACTCGGCTACCATCTTCGCGCCCTTGAATCTCACGGATTCGTGCGCATCGCCGAAAAACGCCAGTGGGGCGGCCTCACCGAAAGCCTGTTCGTCGCCAGCGCATCATCTTATATGGTTTCGCCAGCTGCGATGGGCCCAGTCGGCGCCGACCCCGACGCCCGCGGGGCCGATCGCCTCTCCGCCGGCTACTTGGTCGCGCTCGCTGCGCGGATCGTGCGCGAAGTTGGCGATCTGCTTCGCCGCTCCGCCGAACTCGACAAGCGCCTTCCGACGCTCTCCGTCGACACAATAATCCGTTTTCGTTCCGCCGCCGAACGCGCCGCTTTCACTCAGGAGTTCGCCGCTGCCGTAGCCGCACTCGCCGCCCGCTACCACGACGAATCCGCGCCCGGAGGCCGGCCGCATCGGCTGATCGCAGTGGCCTACCCTCTTCCGCAAAGTTCCGCACAAACAAAAAATAAGGAGCACTAAATGCCAATCAAAAAAGAACCCAACGGACGCCGTTCCATCCAGGTCGAAGTGGAGGTTCCGGGCACGCCCGAAGAAGTCTGGCGCGCCATCAATACTTCCAACGGAATCTCCTCGTGGTTCGTGCCCACGAAAACAGAAGAACGCGTCGGCGGCAAAATGTCGCTCGACTTCGGCCCCGGCATGGAATCCGACTCCACCATCACCGCCTGGGATCCACCGCATTATTCGGCCAAGCAGGGCAGCGAGGACGGCTCGGGAGCTCCCCCGATGGCCTTCGAGTGGTTTGTCGAGGCGAAATCCGGCGGCACCTGCATCGTCCGCGTGGTGCAAAGCCTGTTCGCCGATACGGACGACTGGGACAATCAACTCACCGGCACTGAATCCGGCTGGCCCACCTTCTTCGCCATTCTCAAACTGGTCCTCACGCATTACCGCGACCAGCAGGTCCACGCGATTCACGAACTCAGCTTTTCTTCCACCCCTGCTGACAAAGCGTGGGATGTCTTGGCCACCGCGCTCAACCTCACCGACGCAAAGGTCGGAGACCATCGCGCCTCTCACCCCGGCGTACCTCCCGTCTCTGGAACCGTTTTCCTGGCTGGCCACGAGAAGTACAATCAGCTGCTCCTGCACGTAGACCAACCCGCCCCTGGAGTCGCCTTCCTCTATGCCATGTCTTTCGGCGGTTCGTCCATGACCGCGGTCAATTTCTACCTCTTCGGGCCAACGTCGGAAGCGGCAGTGACGCGCGATCAACCTCAGTGGCGCGCCTGGCTGGACAAGCATTTCCCGGCCCCAGCCACCACCGCCTCATAAGTCGAGTGCCGCGAGCTAGCTTCTTCGTGGGAAACGCGGCGCGCGCCAGTAGCACAGGCACTTCTGCCTGTGCGGTTTTGGCCTCGTTTGAACTGCTGTACGGTTTGGACGCTGGAAACACGGGAAGTACGGGACGTTTTCTGCTACTTGGAGGAATTATGAAATTCAGACTATGGACACCTTGTGCGATTGTTCTAAGCTTCGCGCTGGGGATGGTTTTGCAATCGGCGCGAGGATCGAGCCAGGCAAAAGACGCCGCCAGGGTGACAGGTGTGGGCGGATTCTTCTTCAAAGCGGAGAACCCGGGGAAACTGGCCGACTGGTATCGCACGCACATGGGAATCGCGCTCATCGCAGCGGGCAAATCAGAACACGCGCCGCAATTCTATTCGTTTCATTGGCGCGAGAAGGACCATCCCGAGACCGTTGGTGCAACGGCATTTTCGATTTTCCCGACGACCACGAAATACTTCGAGCCCAGCACCGCTTCTTTCATGATGAATTTTCGCGTCGCGAATCTCGAGCAATTGCTGGCGCAGCTCAAGCAAGAGGGCGTAAAAGTCAACGACAAGATCGACGACGAATCCAACGGCAGGTTTGGGTGGGCGATCGACCCGGAGGGCAATCGCATCGAGCTTTGGGAGCCGAAGGGCGAGTGATTCGGGCGGCCTAGCCTGCGGAGAGGCTGGAAGCCGTTACTCGACAACAACGATGGTCGTAGCATGATGCAAATTCATCGCATCGCGATACTGGCTCCCTTGGCCGTGGGCGCGGTCGCCGTCGTCTGCACGATCATGATTCATGCGCTCCCGCTAAGCGCGACGATCGGTTTCGTCCGCCGCGAAAAAAAACTCGGCCGCGCAGGCAAGAACTTTTGGGTTGACATGGGAATCGTGGCCCTCGCCATTTTGTACGCGATGGCGGCACACCTGGCGGAGATCGCGTTGTGGGCAGTACTGTACCTAATCTGCGGAGAATTCACAGACTTTGGAACCGCATACTACCACTCAGCGGTCAACTACACGTCCTTAGGCTACGGCGACCTGATTATGTCGCCTGCATGGAGATTACTCGGGCCACTGGAAACGGCGAATGGAATGCTCCTTTTCGGGGTTTCGACGGCAATGATTTTTGCTGTCATTCAGCGGTTGGTGGAAGCCAGATTTGTGGATCTGAAGGACTGACCCAGCCTCGCAGCCTGAACCTAGGTTCTTGGGTCGGGTGCCCAGCCTCGATTTTTGAGGCTGGGTCTTGATTCTCTCCTGGCGGGCGGAGCCCTCGGACTCAAACAAAAAGCCCACTCCGAGATTCGAAGCGGGCTTCTGGATTTCTGTTGTTTGAAGGCGACTCCCGCAAGATCCAGGACTCGGCGACGGCTAGCTGGCCGCTTCGACCGGCTCTTCCTTCTTGGTCTTTTCCTTCTTCTCTTTTTTCTTCAGCTCGTAGCCGACGATCTCGAGGATAGCTACTTTGGCTCCATCGCCAACGCGAATGCCCGCGTGAATGATGCGCGTATAGCCGCCGGCCCGGTCAGCAAATTTCGGCGCGATCTCGCTGAACAGCTTTGCGGTCACCGCCGGCGTCATGATGTACGCCGCCGCTTGCCGCCGCGATTGCAGCGTGTCGCGCTTTCCGAGCGTGATGATCTTCTCCGCCACGGGCCGTGTCGCTTTCGCGCGCGTCAGAGTGGTCGTGATTCGCCCATGCTCGAACAAGTTCGTCACCAGGTTCCGCAGCGTAGCCCGCCGGTGCGAAGGATTCCGTCCAAGTTTTGATCCAGAATTACGATGCCGCATCGTCTATCCTCTTTACGCTTAAATCTTGTACCCGGCCCGCTCTCGCAAACGTCCCGGAAAAGTTTTTGTAGGCCAGCCGTCGCGTCGTACCAACTCCGGCTTCTGCTCTTCGTCTGTCATCCTGAGCGTAGCGAAGGATCTCTCTTAGGTTCTCGATTGTCGGCTGTCAGCTGTGAACTGTCAGCTTTTCTCGCAAGCCCAGGTCGAAAGTTGAAGAGTTCTTGTTGAACTCTTCAACCTTAAACCTTGAACTCTCTTACAGCCCGCCGCCAATCGTATCTTCGCTAGGCGGCGGCGCCGTCTGGCTCGGCAACGGCGGCCAGATAATCCGGCCGTGCTCGTCGAACTTCATGCCCAGGCTGAGGCCCATCTTGGTCAGTATTTCCTTGATCTCGTTGAGCGACTTTCTGCCGAAGTTCTTGGTCTTCAGCATTTCGTTCTCGCTCTTTTGCACGAGTTCGCGGATCGTCTGGATGTTCGCGTTCTTCAAGCAGTTGTAAGAACGCACGGAAAGTTCCAGCTCTTCCACGGAACGGTCCAGATGCTCGAGGCGCGGATCGTTGGCAATTTCCTGCGGCAGCTCCACCAAGTCCTGCGGCTCTTCAAAGTTGATGAAGATGCTCATGTGATCCTTCACCAGCTTCGCGGCCAATCCGATGGAGTCCTGCGGCGTGATCGCGCCGTTCGTCCACACTTCAATCATCAGCTTTTCGTAATCGGTCATCTGTCCAAGGCGCGCTGCTTCCACGGCGTAGTTGACCTTGCGCACCGGCGAGTGAACGCTGTCCACCGGGATGTACCCGATCGGCAGGTCTTCGTCGTAGTTGCGGTCCGCCGTTACGTAGCCGCGGCCGTTCTTTACGCGCATTTCGATTTGCAGTTTGCCGCCTTCGCTGACCGTAGCGATGTACACGCTCTTGTCGAGCACCGCGAAGTCCGCGTCTTCATCGATCTGCGCCGAGGTTACCGGCCCAGGGTGATCCACGTTGAAGAAAATCGTCTTCGGCAGATCGGTGTTGAGCTTGATCGGTACCTGCTTCAAGTTGAGGATAATGTCCGTCGCGTCTTCGACCACTCCGGGAATCGAGGAAAATTCGTGCAACACTCCCTCAATCTTTACGGCGGTGATCGCAGCGCCTTCAATCGAGCTCAGCAGCGCGCGGCGCAGCGTGTTGCCTACGGTCGTGCCCCATCCGCGTTCGAACGGCTGCGCGGAAAATCGCCCGTACTTTTCGGTCAGCGATTCCAGCTCAGATGCAAGTCGCTTCGGTTTCTGAAAGCCCTTCCACATCGTGTTCCTTCCTTCTGGGACCGCACCAGCCGGCCCCCAAAAACTGTGGCGTTTTACGCCGTATCTGCTCTACTCCGGCGCCCCCGCGCCGGGGTTTGTTGTTGTATAGCGCCGGGCTTTAGCCCGGCACTCGTAGGGGAGGGGCTTGCCCCTCCCTCTTTTATTTCGAATACAACTCGACGATCAACTGCTCGTTGAACGGCGGTGTCTGCACGTCTTCGCGCTTCGGCATCGCAACGACCTTGGCTTTGAACTGCTCGCGGTCCTGTTCGAGCCACGGTACTGCACTCTGGCTCTGCGCCACGTTTCGAGCCTCCAGAACCATCGCGTTTTGGTGCATCTTTTCTTTGATGGCGATTTCCTGGCCCACGGTCACGAGGAACGAAGGGATGTTGACCTTCTTCCCGTTCACGCGGACATGGCCATGCAGCACGAGCTGCCGCGCCTGAGAACGCGATGACGCCAATCCTGCGCGCCACAGCACGTTGTCCAGACGCCGCTCGAGCGTGATGATCAGGTTTTCGCCCGTCGGACCCTTGGTCCGCACAGCCTTCTCGAAGTAGTTACGGAACTGCCGTTCAAGCAGGCCGTAAGCGCGCTTCATCTTCTGCTTCTCGCGCAACTGTAATCCGTACCCCGCAACCTTGGGGCGCCGCGACTGCCCGTGCTGTCCCGGAACGAAGTTGCGCTTCTCAATCGCGCACTTCTCGGTGAAGCACCGCAGGCCTTTCAAAAATAGTTTCTGCCCTTCCCGGCGGCATAGGCGGCAGACTGCATCTCGGTGTCTTGCCAACTTTTCTCTCCTTTAACTCAGGTGACGACCGGTTTACAGGTTTGGCGACCCTTCTTCCCGGTCCATCTACTCTGTTTCCACGAACCATGAGACTTCGCAATGCGAAATTTCATAACTCGCTTACTGCAAAATCAAACGCGGCGGCGCTTCGGAGGACGGCAGCCGTTGTGCGGAATCGGCGTAACGTCCTTGATCAAAACTATGTGCAGCCCTGCCGCAGCCAAAGCGCGCACGGCGGACTCGCGTCCCGAGCCCGGCCCTTTCACGCGAACTTCGACGCTCTTCATGCCGTATTGGTCGCGCGCCACGCCCGCGGCAGCCAGCGAAGCCTGCTGCGCGGCGTAAGGCGTGCCCTTGCGCGAGCCCTTGAAGCCGATGGCGCCCGCCGAGGACCAGCACATCACGCGGCCATCCGAATCCGCAATGGTGATCTGCGTGTTGTTGAAGGTCGCCGCCACGTAAACGATGCCGTGCGGGACGATGCGCCGTTCGCGCTTCTTCTTGAACTCTTTTTTGCGCTTCGTTGCCGCGCCCGGTTTCGCCGGTGCTGCTGTTGCGTCCGGCACCGCGTTTTTTTGTTCCTTTGCCACTTGTTGCTCCGTTTCTCGGTGTTGAGTGCTTGCCTTGAGGGGTCCAGCACGCTGGACCCCTACAAGGTATCAGCCAAAGCCTGAAGCAAAACTTGTTAACCCTTCTTGCCGGTAACCTTCTTCTTCGCCGCCACTGCGCCGCGCCGCGGACCTTTTCTTGTGCGCGCGTTTGTGTGCGTGCGCTGGCCGCGCACCGGAAGATTGCGGCGGTGCCGGATTCCGCGGTACGCCTGGATTTCAATCAGCCGCCGGATGTTCATCTGGATCTCTTTGCGGAGATCGCCTTCCACGCGGCCTTCTTTTTCAATTTCCTGGCGAAGATGGTTCACTTCATCTTCGGTCAGGTCCTTGATCTTTTTCGTGTGATCCACGCCGGCTTTCGCGGCCAGCTTTTTTGCGCGCTCCTGCCCGATGCCGTAGATCGAAGTCAGTCCGACCCAAAGGCGCTTCTGCGGCGGAAGGTCAACACCTGCGATGCGTGCCATTCTCTCTCCTTAACCCTGGCGCTGCTTGTGCTTCGGATTGGAGCAGATTACCCGCACCACGCCGCGCCGGTGGATCACCTTGCATTTGTCACAAATCGGTTTTACCGATGCTCGAACTTTCATTGTTGCTCACTTCCTGAAGGGCGGGTCTAAAGACCCGCGCCTACATTGCCTTGCTTCCTGCGGTCGTCCTCAGAAGGACGACCCTACAACTGACTTGCCGCGGCCCGCCTCCCCGTTAGGGGCAATTACTGGCAGGCCCTGCAAACCAGGGGCATTAGATGTTGCAGCCCCTTCCAAAGTCGCAGGTCTAAAGACCTGTGGCTCAAAGACTTAGCCGCTACTTGTAGCGGTATACGATTCGGCCTCGCGTCAAATCGTAGGGGGAGAGCTCCACGGCTACCTTGTCTCCCGCCAGAATGCGGATAAAGTTTTTGCGCATCTTGCCAGATACGTGCGCCAGCACTTGATGCTTGTTCTCCAGTTCAACGCGGAACATCGCGTTTGGCAGCGGTTCAATGACCGTCGCCATGACTTCTATGGCGTCCTCTTTAGGATTGCCGGAGTCTTTCTCTTTTTTCTCGCGAATGGGTCTCGCCATAATCTCCTGCGTTGCCAGCGTGCCGGTTAAAACCGGTGCGCTGTGATGCTTACTGCTTGCTTCTTAAGACGGGCACGGCATGCCGTGCCCCTACAAAATCAAAAAGCCACAAAACCTTTACCACGACGGGCCGGTTGCTTCTTTCGGCCTCGTCAGGATCCACGGGCCGTTGGCCGTGATTGCTACCGTGTGCTCGAAGTGGGCTGAGGGGCTGCCATCGGCGGTTTCCGCCACCCACTCATCCCGCATCCGCACTGCCGGCTGGCCCGCGTTCACCATCGGCTCTACGGCGATGACCATGCCTTCCTGCAACCGCGCGCCGCGCCCTTCTTCGCCGTAGTTCGGCAGGTTGGGCTCGTCATGCATTTTGGTGCCGATCCCGTGCCCGACAAACTCTCGCACCACCGAATAGCCGTGCTGCTCGACCCAGCTCTGCACCGCGTGGCCCACATCGCCGAGGCGGTTGCCGGCGCGCATCTTGTCAATCGCGCGGTCCAGTGATTCGCGGGTGACATTCAGCAGCTTCTGCACTTCGGGACGAATCTTCCCGACTGGAACAGTGACCGCCGAATCCGCGAAATACCCGTCCACTTCCATCCCGAAGTCAATCGAGACGATGTCGCCTTCGCGCAGCTTCCGTTTCGGCGACGGAATCCCGTGAACAATCTCGCTGTTCACCGACGTACACAGCAAACAAGGGTAGTCGCGGTAGCCCTTGAACGCCGGCTTGCCGGGCTTGGCGGCGATTTTTTCCTCGGCAAACTTCTCGAGGTCCATCGTCGTCAACCCCGGGCGAACCATGTCCCGGAGCGCCGTCAAAGTCTCGTAAACGATCAGCCCTGAGCGGTGCATCTTTTCCAGCTCTTCGGCACTGCGCAGATGAATCGCCATCGTTTCCGCTTGCTGCCCTTCCACTAGCCCGTTAATGCGTGCCGCGCGCGAGGTGCAAAGTCTTCCAGACTGCCTGTTCGACTTCTTCCACGCTCTTCGCGGCGTCCACGTCGTAGAGCAAACCCAGCCGCGTGTAGTATGCAACGAGCGGCGCCGTCTGTTTCTCGTACGCTTTCAGCCGGGGACCGACAATTTCTTCCCGGTCGTCCGGCCGCTGCACCAGTTCTCCGCCGTCGTTGTCGCAGCGTCCTTCGACTTTCGGCGGCCACTCATACACATTGTAAATCTCGCCGCCGTTCTTGCACAGGCGCCGTCCGGTGATGCGCCGCAGAATCAGCGACGTATCCACGGCCAGGTGAATCACAATCGGCCGCCGGAACCCATGCTGCTTCAGCAACTCACCCAGGTAATGCGCCTGAGCGACGGTCCGCGGAAAGCCGTCAAACACAAATCCGTGCGAGCAATCCGGCTTCTCGATGCGGTCCGCAACGATCCGAAGCACCAGCGAATCCGGAACAAGCTCGCCGCGCTCCATGATCGGCTTGGCTTTTGCTCCAAGCTCCGTTCCCGCGGCGATGTGCTCGCGAAGCATATCGCCGGTCGAAAGGTGCGGCACCGAATACCGGGCCGCGAGCTTTTTCGCTTGCGTGCCTTTTCCCGCGCCCGGAGGCCCGAGAAGAATCACGGCGCGATTGAGCTCTTCCGCGGGCCGTTTTTCCGGCACCACTGGGCTCAGCGACATGCTGTTACCGCCGGCCGCGCAGCCGGCCCTTCCGAGCAAATCCTTCGTAGTTGCGCATGACCAGCTGTGCCTCAAGCTGCTGCACGGTGTCCATGGCCACGCCGACGACGATCAGCAAAGACGTGCCGCCGAAATAAAACTGCACGCCCAAACCTTTCAGAAACCACACCGGGAAATGCCGGTCAAACCACGCGCCGATTCCCCAGCCGATATGATCGAGGTGAATGCCTGCGATCATCCATTCGGGAAGCAGGCAAACGATCGCGAGATAAACCGCGCCGATAAACGTCAGCCGCTTCAGAATCTTGCTGACGTGCTCGGACGTGTTGCGTCCCGGCCGGATACCCGGAATGAAGCCGCCGTTTTTGCGCATGTTGTCGGCCAGCTCGGTAGGATTGAAAACAATCCCGACGTAGAAGAACGAGAACACCAGAATCATCGTGATGTACACGACGGTGTAGAGCGGTTCGCCCCACTGGAGGCGTTCCTTGATGGTGTTCAAAAACGCCCATCGAGTGCCGAGCATCAGAGCGGCTGTGGCTGGAAACGCCAGCAGCGAACTCGCGAAAATCGGCGGAATGACGCCGCCGGAATTCACACGCAAAGGAAGATAAGACGATTGCCCACCCATTACTTTGCGTCCGATGACGCGCTTGGCGTACTGCACGGGAATGCGCCGTTGCCCGCCTTCCACGAAGACAATGAAAGCCACAACGGCAACCATCAAAACAACAAGAAGAATAATCACCAGTCCGGTGAATGGCCCCCAAGCGGCCGTGCTGGCTTTGACCCGCAAGTCGTCCACGGCGCGAGGCAGGCCGACCACGATGCCGGTAAAGATGATGAGCGACATGCCGTTGCCGATGCCGCGCTCGCTGATTTGCTCGCCGAGCCACATGATGAACGCAGAGCCGGTCGTGAGCGTGAGGATGGTCATCAAAACAAAGCCCGGACCCGGATGGTAGACGAGCGACTGGCCGCCCATATTAGTTGCTTCCAGAGTCTCTGCGATGGTCGTCGACTGAATCACGCTCAAAACAATCGTCAGATAGCGTGTGTACTGCGTGATTTTGCGCCGGCCGAGTTCGCCCTCTTTTTGCAGGCGCTCGAGGTACGGAAAAACCACCTGCATCAATTGCAGGATAATGGATGCCGTGATGTACGGCATGATGCCGAGCGCAAAGATTGTGAGCTTGCGGAAATTGCCGCCGCTGAAAAGGTCGAAGATACCCAGAACGGAGCCTTGCGCCTGATTGAACATCTGCGCGAGCACATCACTGTTAATGCCGGGCGTGGGAATATGCGCGCCGATGCGGTACACGCCGAGCAGAGCCAGCGTAAAGAGCACGCGGGTCCGCAAATCCGGGATGCGGAACATGTTCTTGAGAGCTTCGACGAATCGTTTCATACGGTTATCCTGCGATTCCCCGCTACCTTACGACGTTTACGCTACCGCTACGACCTCAAACGTGCCGCCTGCTTTGGTAATCTTTTCCTTCGCCGACGCGCTGAACGCATGCGCGTGAATCGTCAGCTTGGTTGTTAGCTCGCCGTCGCCCAGGACCTTGATGGGGTCCGTGGCGCGGCGGACGAAGCCATGCGCGCGAAGCAGCAGCGGCGTTACGGTTTCGCCTGCCGGAAAAACGTTCAGTTCTTCCAGGTTCACCACCGAATAGGTTACTCCAAACGGATTGTGAAATCCGCGCTTCGGCATGCGGCGATGCAACGGCATCTGGCCGCCTTCAAAACCGCGCCGGCGCGAATAGCCGCGGCGGGATTTCTGGCCCTTGTCGCCGGAACCGGACGTTTTGCCGAGCTTCGAGCCCATACCGCGGCCGACGCGCACCTTGCGGTGCCGCGAGCCTTTCGGCGGGTGCAAATTCGAAAGCGTATATGCCGTCTTCGGCTTGCTCGATTTTGTGGAGGCCTTGCGGCCGCCGGAAGCTTTCTTTGCCATCGCTCTACTCCACCACTTCCACGAGATGCCGCACCTTGTGGATCATGCCGCGAACGGACGGCGTGTCTTCGCGCTCGACAACCTGGTGCATGCGGCGCAGACCGAGGCCGCGAATGCACTGGCGCATGTCATCGGTGCAGCTGATAAAACTGACGACCCACTTGATCTTCACTTTGCCGCCGGCATTTTTGCCGATGCGCTCGACGCTGGATTTTTTTACTTTTGTGCTGGCCATTAGTTGCTCTCACCCGCGGCTTTTTGGTAGCGGCCGCTGATTTCGTCGACAGTCTTGGAACGCGTTTCGGCCACTTGCGCAACGTCTTTGAGGCCGAGGAGCGCGGCAAACGTGGCTTTCACCACGTTGTGCGGGTTCGACGTGCCGAGAGACTTTGTGAGCACGTTGTGAATGCCCGCGACTTGCATCACTTTTCGCACCGGGCCGCCGGCGATAACGCCAGTGCCGTCCGGAGCGGGCTTTAGCAGAACTTGCGCGGAGCCGTAGCGTCCGAGAACCTGATGGGGAATGGTGCTGCCCTTGAGGTTCAGCTTGATCAAATTCTTTTTGGCCTGCTCGATGGCCTTTTTGATGGCCATGGGAACTTCGCGCGCTTTGCCCATGCCGAAACCGGCATGGCCGTGGCTATCGCCAACGACAACGAGCGCGGAGAAACTGAGATTTTTGCCGCCCTTCACGACTTTGGTGACGCGGTTGATGGCGATGACGTCGTCTTTCAAGTCGGACGGATTCACCTCCAGGAGCCTGCGTACCGCTAAACTGTCTCGCAAAATTTGCTTCGACATAGGCTTAGAACTGTAACCCCGCTTCCCGCGCCG
>Ga0209248_10000035_pt1 | contig 40900 bp, 41 predicted proteins | sample BogFormECP04_OM1_FD_188241 | JGI IMG/M metagenome (GOLD analysis project Ga0209248, IMG submission 188241) | Bog forest soil microbial communities from Calvert Island, British Columbia, Canada - ECP04_OM1 (SPAdes) (version 2) | ecosystem: Environmental > Aquatic > Freshwater > Wetlands > Bog ... | reverse complement strand
GCCGGCGCCGAGTGTCAGGTCGGGATCGCCGACCAGCTGTCCACTGCGGTCTTCGCCGCCCGTGCCGGCCGTGTCGTCGAACCGGGAGAAGACGCGCGGTTCCTGTCGGCGCTGTCGATCCGCCAACTCGCCACCGAGCCCAGCCTGTCCGGCTCCGGACGGGACGATCTGGCGGATCTGCTGTGGCGGATGGGAATTCGGACCATCGGACAGTTCGCCGCACTGCCGCGTACCGACGTGGCTTCCCGGTTCGGCGCCGACGCGGTGAGCGCGCACAGGTTCGCCCGCGGCGAGCCGGAGCGCGGACCGTCCGGGCGTGAACCGCCGGCCGAACTCGACGCCATGCTTGATTGCGACCCGCCGATCGACCGGGTTGACGCCGCGGCGTTCGCCGGCCGCTCGCTGGCGAGCGCATTGCATCAGACGTTGATGGCCGCCGGAGTGGGATGCACTCGGCTTGCCATTCACGCCGTCACCGCCAACGGCGAAGAGCTGACCCGGGTTTGGCGATGCGCCGAGCCACTGACCGAGGACGCCACCGCCGACCGGGTGCGCTGGCAGCTGGACGGATGGTTGACCACCCGGACCGTCGTGGATCGGCCCACCGCGCCGGTGACGGTGTTGCGGTTGCAGGCAGTCGAGGTGGTGTCGGCCGGGGCGTTGCAGTTACCGCTGTGGGGTGGCCTGGGTGACGAGGACAGGATGCGCGCCCGTCGGGCGCTGGTGCGGGTGCAGGGTCTGCTCGGTCCGGAGGCAGTGCAGGTGCCGGTACTGTCCGGCGGTCGTGGGCCTGCCGAGCGCATCACGTTGACGCCGCTGGGCGACGAGCCGGTACCGCGTGCCGACCCGGGCCTGCCGTGGCCCGGTCAACTGCCCGAACCGTCGCCGACTGTGCTGCTCGACGATCCGGTGGAACTGCTTGACGCCCAGGGCAACTCGATCCGCGTGACCAGCCGCGGGCTGTTCTCCGCCGATCCGGCGCGGCTTACTTCCCGTGATCGTAACGAGCGGCTGCGCTGGTGGGCCGGGCCGTGGCCGGTCGACGAGCGCTGGTGGGATCCGGATCGGGCGGCCACCGGCGCCGGGGGGCGTACCGCCCGGGTCCAGGTGCTGCTGGCGGGGCGGCGGGCGTCCGATCCCGGGATTGCGATGCTGCTGTGCTACCGCCAAAGGCGGTGGTACCTGGAGGGGATCTACGAGTGAAGGCTCGGCACGCCGAGTCGGCGCGCGAACGGCCCGACCAGATCGATGAACCGGTCGAAGAACACTGTCGGGTCGACGCCGACACCGATCAGCGCGTTGGGCTTTCGGCCCCAGCGTCCCGACCAGTCGGTGACCGTCATGCCGCGGGTCAGGGTCCCCGTCAGCTCGACGTCCACTGTCGCCGGCCGGGTGGTGAGCAGCTGCGGGTCCAGCGCGGCCGCCGCGGCCAACGGGTCGTGCAGGTGTGCCTGGTAACCATGGCCGAGGTCGTAGTAGGACTCCAGGTAAAACCGCGTCGCGTCCTCGATAACCCGGATCAACGAGTTGGATGCCGACGACCGGGCGCCCCGCTCATCGTCAACGTTCATCGCGGTCGTCGTCGCATTCGCCGCAACCGCCAGCCTGAGCAGTATCTCCGGTGTTATCGAGATGTTCCGGGTCACGTCCAAGCCGCACAGAGTCGGAAGCGATTGCGGCTGAGCCCTTTCCGTCTCTGCCGGTGACCAGGCGGCGAACACTTCAGCCGCCGCCTCGGGATCCACCGCGATATTCCATTCCGCGACCGGACTGGTGTTGCCGCGGTAGTCGTAGGCACCACCCATGATCACCAGCCGGCGCAACAGCGTTGGCAGGGCGGGCTCCTTGCGCAACGCCAGCGCGAGGTTGGTCAGCGGGCCGGTCGCCAGCCCGATCAGCTCGCCCGGATGGGCGTGCGCCGCCTCGACCCATGCCGTCGCCGCATCGTCGCCGGTGAGCTGACGATCGGTCGACGGCAACTCCGCGTAACCCAGACCCCTTGGCCCATGGACTTTCCCGGCAGGAAGCGCGGGGGAGTTCAACGGGTGATCGACACCTTTGGATACCGGCACGCCGTCGACCCTGCACAGCTCAAGCAAGCCGAGGTTGTTCTCGCACACTTGGTCCACGCCGACGTTCCCACCGGTCGAGGCGATGCCGACCAGCTCGGCCTCCGGACTCGCCAGCAGGTAAACCAGCGCGATCGCGTCGTCTACACCGGTGTCGACGTCGGCGAAAACTGGTACGGCGGCCACTGCGGCAACGATACCGGTCCTATCTACCAGTGCACCCCGGGCACCAGACGCACGACCCGCTTCACCGGTCCGGGCACCCGCATACGGGCGACGGCGGCGCGGGCCGGGCGCTTCGGTCGACGCGACGACTCTTGTTCCACAACAGTTTTCGACGCAGCTTCGCCCCGCGCCGCCGCCGAATCGGGATACCCGAGGTAGAGCTGGTGCAGAATCCGTCGCGACAGTTTGGGGGTGAAGTAGTTGCCGGCCTCCGACAGAGTGCCCAACGGGGTGTCGATACGCATAGGCTTGTCGATCAATCCGCGCACCACCATCGCCGCCGCGTGTTCGGCGCTGATCGGCGGTACCGGGTTGAGCCGACGGGACGGCTTGATCATCGGTGTGGCTACCAACGGCATGTGGATGTTGGTGAATGTGATGTGGTCGGAAAGTGTTTCGGTGGCCACCACTTCGGAGAAGGCATCGAGCGCGGCCTTGGTGGGCAGATACGAACTGTACTTGGGGCTGCGTGCCTGCACGCCGGCACTGGACACGTTGACGACGTGACCGAACTTGCGTTCACGCCAGTGCGGCAACAATGCCAGCACCATCCGCACTGCGCCGAAGTAGTTGACCGCCATTACCCGCTCGTAGTCATGCAGCCGGTCGGTCTGGTTGACCACCGATCGGCGGATCGACCGGCCGGCGTTGTTCACCAGGTAGTCGACGTGATCGAAGCGACCCAGGATGTCCTTGACGGTGTGCTCCACTGACGCGGAGTCGGTCACATCGCAGGTAAAGGCATAAGCTTCGCCGCCGTTGGCGCGGATGTCGGTGACCAGGTCGTCGAGCGCCTCACCGTTACGCGCCAACGCGAATACTGTCGCGCCGCGTTCCGCGACCGCGATCGCCGCAGCCCGTCCGATGCCACTGGACGCGCCGGTGATGATGACGTGGCGTCCGACCAGTGCGCCGGCCGGATCGTCGCGGCGGGCCCGGTTCGGGTCCAGATGCTCGGCCCAATACCGCCACAGCGCGGGCGCGTAACTGGCGAACTCGGGAACCTCGATGCCGGTGCCGTGCAATGCTTTACGCGTGTCGTCGGAGATGAAGGTGGGCACCAGGTCGACGACGTCGAGAATCTCGGCGGGAATGCCCAGTTGGGTGGCGGCCATGTTGCGCCACACCTTGGCTCGACCGCGCACCTTGGTCACGGGCGCAGCAACGGACCGGGGCAGCGATCCGCGTAACGGCGGCAGCCCGGCCGTGTCGGCGATCCCGCGGTAAATGCCCCGCAGACCAATGGTTTTCGGTGCAGTCAGGTGGAACGTCTGGCCGTCGCGTCCGTCGGCGTGCATGAGGGCGACCAGCGCGTCGACGACGTAGTCGACCGGCACGATGTTGGTGCGGCCGGTGTCGGGCAGCATGATCGGAGTGAACCGGGGCAACACGGCCAGCTTTGCCAGCACGCCGAAGAAGTAATACGGTCCGTCGATCTTGTCCATCTCGCCGGTGCGCGAATCACCCACCACCACCGCAGGGCGATAGATCCGATGACGCAGGCCGGTCGCTTCGCGCACCAGCAACTCGGCCTCGAACTTGGTCTGGTGATACGGCGTCGGCAGCTGCTGACCGACGTCGAAGTCGGACTCGGTGTATTCACCGCGGAATTCTCCGGCCACCGCGATCGACGACACGTGATGCAGCGTCGCGCCGAGCCGGCGCGCGAGTTCGATCACGGCGCGGGTGCCCTCGACGTTGGCGACGCGCTGATCGGCTTCGGGGGCGGTGATGTCGTAAATCGCCGCACAGTGCACCACATGCTCGACGTTGCCCAGCTCGGCGACGGCCTCGCCGGTCAACCCGAGATCCGGCTCGGCCAAGTCGCCGACCAGCGGTTTTGCTCGTTCACCCCACTGCTCGGCCAGGCGTTCGAACCGGCCCAGCGACGGGCGCCGAACCATGACCCACACCTCGGCGTCCGGATATTCGCCCAAAAGACGCGACACCACCCGGCGCCCAATAAACCCGGTACCGCCGGTAACGACATAGCGCATGCAACACATGGTGCGCGCGCCAGGGGCGCACGTCAACGCAGTGTGACGCGATCGTGAAGTGTGACTCGTCGCCTACCGGGCAGTAACCGCCGTATCGGCCTCATCCGGGTCGTCCCACAGCAGTAACTGACGAACAGCGGGACGTGACCCATATGGCTGAAGCATTTGACTGGCCGGCCGGGGTCGGACCCGCTGCGGCCACCAGAACCAGCGCCCGAGCAGGGTGGCAATCGAGGGCGTCATGAAGGAACGGACGATCAAGGTGTCGAACAGTAGGCCGACGCCGATGGTGGTGCCGATCTGGCCGAGCGTCTGTAGACCGCTGAACACGAACCCGCACATGGTGACGGCGAACACCAGGCCCGCCGCGGTCACCACCGATCCAGAGCCGGCTATCGCGCGGATGATGCCGGTATTCAGTCCCGCGCGGATTTCCTCCTTGAACCGTGCAATCAGCAGCAGGTTGTAGTCGGAACCGACGGCCAACAGCAGGATGACGGCCAAAGCCAATACGACCCAATACAATCGGATGCCGAGGATGTACTGCCACAACAGCACGGAAAGACCGAACGAGGCGCCTAGCGACAGCGCCACCGTGCCGACGATCACGATCGCCGCGACCAGGCTTCGCGTGATGATCATCATGATCAACAAAATCAGGCTCAGCGAGGCGATCGCGACGATCAGCAGGTCGTAGTTCGCCATGTCCTGGATGTCTTTGTAGGTCGACGCGGTGCCGCCGAGATAGAAGCGGGCGCCCGCCAACGGAGTGTTCTTCACCGCTTCGTGCGCGGCGAGCTTGATCGGTTCGACATGGGAGATGGCTGCGGGCTCTGCCGGGTCGCCTTCATGAGTGATGATCATGCGAGCCGCTTTGCCGTCGGGCGAAAGAAACAGTTTCAGGCCGCGTTTGAAATCCGGATTGCTGAAAACTTCCGGCGGTAAGTAGAACAAATCGTCGTTCTTGGCTTTGTCGAAAGCTTGCCCCAGCGCGGCTGGATTGTCGTTCGCAGTGGCCGACTGATTGGCGATCCCGGAGTTGGTGGCGAAGTTTTTCAACACCAGTTCTTGGTTGACTTCTTGGCTGGCGATCTGGGGGGGTATCAGTCCCACCAGTTGCGGTTGGATCGCATCGAGCTTGTCCAGGCTTGTGACTAGGTCGTCGAATTTTTCGGTGAGCTGATCGATGCTGTCGAGTGCGTCAAACGTGTTTCGTATGGCGAAGCACACGGGGATGTCGTAGCAGTGCTTTTCCCAGTAGAGATAGCTGTGGATCGGTCGAAAGAAATCGTCGAAGTTCGCCAGCTTGTCTCGCACCGCGGAGATGATCGCCAAGGTTTCGTGGAATTTCTGGGTCTCGTCGTGAGTGGCGGCGGCGAGTTGCTGCTGCAGGGCATATTGCTGCTGCAAGATGCCGATCGTTTTGCTCAACTCATTGGACTGCCTTACCAAGTCGCGCGCGCGGTCCATTTGGTACTTGAGGTTCTGAACCTGGCCGACGCTTTGCTGACTGATCTGAAACGCGATCGAACTGTGGTCCAGCGGAGCTCCCAATGGCCGGGTGATGGACTGCACCTGAGCAATACCGGGAATGTGGACTACACCTTTGGCCACCTTGTCCAGCACGAGCATGTCGGCCGGATTCCGTAAGTCGTGGTCGGCCTCGATCATCAGCAGCTCGGGCTCTAACCGGGCGCGGGAGAAGTGCCGCTCGGCGGCGGTGTACCCGACATTGGCCGCAGCCGTGCCAGGGATGTAGGGCCGAGTGTCGTAGCTGGTCTTGTAGCCGGGCAGGGCGAGTAGACCGATGAGGGCGATGGCGGTCGAGACCACCAGAATCGGTGCGGGCCAACGGACGATAGCGGTGCCGATTCGACGCCAGCCGCGGGTCTGCAGCACTCGCTTGGGGTCGAAAAGGCCGAAATGACTGGCAATTGTCAGCACGGCCGGGCCCAGCGTGAGCGAGGCAGCCAGGGCTATGAGGATCCCGATCGCCGCGGGCAGGCCCAAGCTTTGAAAGTAGGGCAGCCGGGTGAAACTGAGGCAAGCGACCGCGCTGGCGACCGTCAGGCCTGAGCCCAAGACAACGTGTGCGGTGCCGCGGTACATGGAGTAGAACGCGCTCTCCCGCTCTTCGCCGGCGGCGCGCGCTTCGTGATACCGGCCGACGAAAAATATCGCGTAATCCGTTCCGGCGGCGATCACCAGCAATGTCAGCAGATTGGTCGCGTACGTCGACAGCCCCAGAATCCCTGCATTGCCAAGGAAGGCAACGAATCCCCGCGCCGCGGCCATCTCGATCAGGACGGTCGCCAGGACCAGGAGCGTGGTGGCAAACGATCGATAGACGAAGAACAGCATCACCGCGATCACGCCGATCGTGAGCGCGGTGACTTTGTTGGAGCCTTTACTGCCTTCGGTGAATTGATCGGCGATCAGCGGGGCAGCGCCGGTGAGGTAGGCCTTGACGCCTTTCGGCGGCTGCATGTGGTCAATGGTGTCGCGGACCGCGCCGACGGACTCGTTCGCCATCGCCTCGCCCTGACTTCCCGCAAGAAAGAGCTGAACGTATGCGGCCTTGCCGTCGCTGCTCTGCGATCCCGCCGCGGTCAGCGTGTCTCCCCAGAAGTCCTGGATGTGCTGAACGTGCTTTTTGTCCTGTTCCAGTTTGTGGATCAACGCGTCATAAAATTTGTGAGCATCAGCGCCAAGCGGCTTGTCGCCTTCCAGGACGATCATCGCCGAACTGTCGGTATCGAACTCGTGGAACACCTTGCCGATGTGTTTGAACGCCTGATACGACGGCGCCTCGGGAGAGCTGAGGCCGACGTTGTGCAGCCTGCCGACCTCTTCTAGTTGCGGCACAAGGATATTCGGCACGGCAGCCAACGCCACCCAGAACAACAGAATGGGCACTGCAAGGCGGCGAATGGTGTGCGCGATACCGAACCGGCGACTGCTGTGATTGCTCATCCGGACTTGTCCAAGCAGAACGTGTACGCGTTCAATTCGTTGACGGTCCTTTCGTCTTTGACGACGCCGTTGACGGTGATACGGCAGCTCAACGTGTTGCCGTTGCCTTGAGCAACCACGTTGGCGATGACCGCGGGATCGGTGGTCGTGATCGTGTAGGACCACGGCAACGGGGCGTTGTCGACTCGTTGCGGCGCGGCATGGACGTCCTGGTAGTTGATGGTCGCGGTGGTCCCCGGCTCGCCGAATACCTCATAGATCACTTGCTTGGGATTGAAGGGAACGATCTCGTTGGAGACACCGCTGCCCAGTGATGCATTTTTGTGAGAACCGAAGGCGCCGTGCAGGCGGAAGACGGCGAACCCGGCCAGCGCGACCACCGCGGCGGTGATCAGAACCATCCAGTGTCGTCTGACAAGGCTGGTCAACGAAATACCTTTCATCCGTTGACCTTTCGATTGTCACATCGGGTGAGGCTCGGGATGATCACATCGTCCACGAGAGCCTCCACGGTCTGCTCGGTCGGTGGCCGGCCGGGAAAGATGGACCGGAAGATCAGATAGTGGGGCAGCAGATCCCAGAGTTCGTCGTTGATCGCGGCTTGGTCGATCTCGCCGCGGTCGACGGCCCGCTGAAGGATGTGGTTGACCAACGCCTTTCGCTGCTCGATGAACTCATGCTGTATCACGTCGTTGAGTGCGGGCGAGCGTGACACCTCGACAAGCACAGCGCGAATGGTGCCGGCGTGCTGCCGACCCTGCTGGCAGATCAGCTCTCCCATATGCAGCAAGTCACCCCTTAGTGTGCCGGTTTCGGGGGGTACGGCGACCTGGCGGATGCCCTCGATGAACGCGGCCAAAACCAATTCCGCTTTCGACGGCCAGCGCCGGTAGACGGTGGCCTTGCTGGCGCGGGCTTTGGCCGCCACGGCGTCCACCGTCAACCGGTCATAGCCGTGTTCTTGCAAGAGCTGCAACGTGACCGCGAGCAGCTCGCTCTCCCGCTGGGACCACGATGACGACTCCGCGGCGGGATCGGCAGTTTGGGTCACAGCGTTCACCCTAGAGCCGCCAGGGCAGTACTGTCCAGTACCGTACTGTCAGAGCCTGTTGTGCTCAATAGCTGAAGTCGCGAATGCCGTCCCAGTCCACCAACGTCCATCCCGTCGATGGGTTGCCGGTGACCACGACGCGGCCAAGATTCGGCAGAGGATGGCTGGTCGCCAGGCTGTCCTTGGGGTTTTTGACGTTCATCAACGTCCAGTACACGATCGCCTCGGCGTGCGAGAACGCCACCGGTTTGGTGTTGCGGCTGTCGTAGATCTTTTGTACCGCGGCGGTGAACTGGTCGTTGAATTCACTACCGCTGATCGAGCCGGGGACGGCGTCCTGGACGTCGCCGTTCAGCCAATCCGCCGGGGCGAGTAGATACGTCAGGTCGGCTCGCTTGGTCGTGGTGTTGTTGTACCAGCCGGCGTCGATTTCCCGCAGACCAGACAGGACTTCGACCTGCTTGCCGAGCGCGTGGGCCAGTGGCTCAGCGGTCTGCTGGGTACGCGCCATGTCGGAGACATAAATGCCGTCGAAGTTGTTGCGGGAGAGCTGGTGGGCCAGCTGCTGGGCTTGCGCCTGGCCTTCCTCGGTGAGACTCGGACCGGGAATGTCGGTGTTGATGATGTTGGCGGCGTTGCTCTGGGACTCGGCATGCCGGATGAAGGTCAGCGTGATGCTGCGCACCTGTGGGGATCCCGAGCATGCGCCGACGGTTATCGCCACGACGAGGGTGGCCAAGGCCTTCCAGATCACGGTGCGGTTGCGCATGGCGATAGCCTGCCTTGTCGACGGCTTCGGTGTGGTGGGTTTGCATAGGTTCGCCATGGTTAGCCGTATGAATCTGACCGAGAGGAGACCCCCATGGCGATCGACCCGAAGGCCGTCGGTGCAACAACCGAGGCGACGCTGTTCGAATGGACTGACCGGGACACCTTGCTCTACGCGCTCGGTGTCGGCGCCGGAACCGAGGATTTGTCCTTCACCACGGAAAATAGCCACGACATCCCCCAGCAGGTCCTGCCGACCTACGCGGTGATCTGCTGCCCGGCGTTCGGCGCGGCTGGCAAGGTTGGATCGTTCAACTGGGCCATGCTTTTGCATGGTTCGCAGGGCATCCGGCTGCACGCGCCGCTGCCGGCGGCGGGCAAGCTGTCGGTGGTCACCGAGGTGGCCGATATCCAGGACAAGGGGGAAGGCAAGAACGCGATCATCATGTTGCGCGGCCGCGGCAGCGACCCCGACACGGGCACACTGGTCGCCGAGACCCTGACCACGTTGGTGATCCGCGGCGAGGGCGGCTTCGGGGGAGAGCCCGGCCAGCGGCCGTCCGCGCCGGAAATCCCCGACCGCGAGCCCGACGCCCGGGTCGCGTTGACGACCCGCGAAGATCAGCCGTTGATCTACCGGCTGTCCGGCGACCGCAATCCGTTGCACAGCGATCCATGGTTCGCCAAGGAGCTGGCCGGCTTCCCCAAGCCGATCATGCACGGGCTGTGCACCTACGGGTTCTCCGGCCGAGCGTTGGTCGCCGAGCTTGGCAATGGCGACGCCAGTGCGATCACGTCAATCGACGCACGGTTCACCAAGCCGGTCTTTCCCGGCGAGACGCTGACGACCTTGATCTGGCGCACCGAGCCCGGTAAGGCGGTGTTCCGCACGGAAGCCTCCGAGCCGGACGGCAACAACACGCGGCTGGTGCTCGAGGACGGCGCGGTGGAGTACGTCGAGGTTTAGCGGGGCCGCCATCGTGGCAGCCTGCGACATGGCATTCAAACTCACGTACAGCGACGGGCAAGAGACCGACTACGACGACAGCACCAAGTGGGAAGTCGAAAACGGTGTCGTCAAGATGGGACGCGAAGCCGGGAAGTGGACGGTCTTCATCTCGCCTAGTCATTGGGCGACCTTGGAACTGGTGTCCGGCGAAGATGGCGACAAACAAGACAAAGGCCAATACAAGGGCAAGCACGAAGAGGACGACGACGACAGCGACAAGGCCAAGGACGAAGGCAAGGCCAAAAAGAAGGGCAGCTGATCGTCAGTCCGCGACACGGATGATCAGGCGGGGTCGCTTCTCGCCTTTGGATGCCGCCCATTCCCAGACCGCCTCGAGCATCGGTTGCAGCAACAGTTCGCCGAACTGTCGCACGAGAACCGCGACGATCTGATGCGACTCCCGTCGCTTCTTCGACGCCAGGCCCGCGTCTCGCAGCATGCCGATCTCGCTGCGGGTGAAATCGACGATGTCGTCGAGCAGCTGTTGCTGAATGTCCCACGGTTCGAGCATCACTCGCCGGATGTAATTGACGACCGGCGGGTTCTCCTCGAGCATGCGCCGAACGGCCTCGTCGCGCGCTGACGCGACTTCCTCGGGCGTTCCGTCCGTCGGCACTGCGGCGACAGTCTGGGCGAAGTAGTCGACGACCAACTGGTCCACCGCACGGCGCAGGCCGGCCTGGGTCTTGAAGTGGTGTTGCACCAGGCCCAGCGTGACGCCACGCGCAAGCCGCCGATGCCCGGCCCGCTCCGCCAAAAATTCGCTCTCACATAGTCCCAGGCGGACCGCTCCCGGCATGCAGCTGCCGAATCGAGCAGACGCTTACGCCGGTGGCTTCCACGACTCCATCGACTCTAATTTCACAGTGTGTACCGACCGGATTGGCCGGCGCGTTCTTGTAAACCGCCACCATGTAGGCCCACTGAGTCGGGTCGTCCATAGTGGTCTCACGCGTCCAGACCTCACCGGGCGACAAAAACAAATTGGAATCGCCGCTACGGGAAGGACTTTGTTGATCGACCGGTTCATTAGCTACGTAGCTGACACTGAAGCCGTTCGGGGCCGGGCTATCCACCCACAGGGTGTAGGTGACGGTGTGTGCCGCGGCGTTAGCGGCAGGGGCCGCAATTAGTCCCGCGGCGGTTATGGCGGTGACACCGATTGTCTTGACGTGCCTCATTATGCGATTTCCTCTTTATTCTTTATGGTGCTGGTGGTGGTGTCAGGTCGCCGAGAACGGCTTCGGCGATGGGTAGGACGACAATTGGAGCGACAGTATTAACAATGTCTTCGGCGGCTTGTTCGCCCGGGATGGGCTGCGTGAACACCAACTGAGGTTCCACCCCTGATTGTGCTAACGAATCTATGACGGCGGCGATGTTATGGGCTTGATCAAGCGGGCCGACTGGGGAAATGCTGGTGGCTCCGGTATCGGGGTCGGTGGTGACAAAGGGGAGTGCGTAGTTGAGGCCGGGGGCGTTGGGTAGGCCGTTGACTACTGGTATTTCGCGTTGTAGGGCGGTGGCAAATTCGCCTTCGATGAAGTAGTGCTGGACTTGTCCGCCGGCGGCTTGAGCGAAGGTTGCTTGGGGGTCCATTCCGAGACTTTGCAGGTAGCCGGGCGATAGCCCTTGTGCTTCGAACATGATGGCGGTGGTGCCGTTGTTGAGGGCCGCGGCGGCGGCTTCTCCACCGCCCATGGAATGTCCGGTGGCGGCGACGTTTCCGGCGCCGAAGTTGTTGAGCAGGCCGCTCATGACCTGGACAGCCATCTGGTATTGGGGTGGGTTGCCGCCGACTTCCTCAACAACCACCGCAGCGTCATCGAACTGGTTTTCGGCCCCGGCGAACCCACCCACATAGTGCCCAGCGCCGTCGGTGAGCACGCCGACGTGCACACCGGAGGCCATGTTGTCCGGGTTGATCCCGGTGAGCTGCTCCACCTGCGCCGAACTGAGCTGCGACCAGCCTGCGGGCAGAGGATGGGCCGGATCGTAAACGCGTTGCACCAGCTGCGCCATGGTCAACGCATCGTTGGCGTTCGGCCTTGTGGGGTCGGGGGTGTTGGTGATTTGCCCCGACCATGAATCCGGTGGTGGTGGCTTCGGTAGTCCTTGGCTGGCGGTCTGGGTGGCGCCTTGCTGTCCGGCTTGTTGCGTGACCTGGCTGACAGCTTGGTCTGGGGCCGGGTCTCCGGAGTTGGCGCCGCTTTGAGAATCCGGCAACTGATTGGGCATGCCCGGCGGCTGAAAACCGGAGGTATCCGGACCGTAGGAGCCTTGCCCGTTGCCGCCGCCTCCGCAGCGATCACCACACGGGTCAGCCACCGCCACCGCCATCCCGAGAGACGATGTACCCGTGCGGGGTAGATAGGAGGATAAGATGGACAGGCCGAATGCGGTGGCCGAGAACAACGCGATCGCTAACACCCTCTTCCCCCAAGACAACGTTTTCCCCGAAGACAACGTTGCCAGCAGTATTGCGGTCACACCAGTTTTTGGCACCTGCTGAGGTTCTCTGACAGCCGTCAAATACCCATGCGTTGCCAATTCGCGCTGCGCAAACTTTCGGTGGTCTCTTTCGACGGCCATGCGGTTAGATTACTGCCGGTGGACAAAGCGCCTGCTCCCAATCGACACATCGTTACCGACACGGGGACCTGAGCGGCGCGCGTGGCGGGTGGTGTGCGTGCTCGGCGCGCCAGAATCAGGGTGGGCAGCAACATGGCAGATCCGGGCTGAACGGTTGACGAATGCGCGGCTCGTCCACGCTACGTGGGCGTTGTTCTTTGCGACGGCGGTACCTTGTCGCCGCGACCGTCGCCCTCGTGCTTGTCACTGTCGCCGTCAGCCATTAGCTACCTTGTATCCGACTCGTCCCGGTGAGCACACCGTGAGCACAATTTGAGCACAGTTACAGTTATCTCCGATCATCAACCGTGATGTCGTTTAGGCAGCTCACAGCCGGTTTAGGCCGGCGACCAGCACCCCCGAAATTACCCGGCAGGTAATCGTGACCATGAGGCCACACAGCTAGCATCGTGACGGTGACGACTCTGGCCCCGCGGGCCCCGGCAACACCTCCAGTCGGCCAGCTGCTGCGCGAATGGCGCGAGCGGCGCCGAATCAGCCAGCTCGACTTGTCGATTCAGGTCGACATCTCGGCACGACATCTCAGCTTCGTGGAGACCGGACGGTCGCGGCCGACTCCGGGAATGATCCTGCGGCTCAGCGAGCAACTCGATGTGCCGCTGCGTGAGCGCAACACGCTGCTGCTGGCCGGCGGTTACGCGCCTGCCTATCCCGAACACTCGCTCGACGAGCCGGAAATGACCCGGCTGCGGGTGGCACTGCGTCAGATCCTCACCGGACATGAGCCGTATCCGGCGTTGGTCGTCAACCGGTGGTGGGAAATGCTCGATGGCAACGCGGCCGTCGCGGTGCTCACCGAAGGTTGCGACCCCGCGCTGCTCACGCCGCCGGTGAACGCGCTGCGGGCGTCGCTGCATCCGGACGGGATGGCGCCTCGGATTGCCAATCTCCCTGAGTGGCGCGCGCATATCCTCGAGCGGCTGCACCGCCAAGTCCAGGCCACGCGTGACCCGCGGCTGGCCGAGCTGCACGCCGAGTTGTCGGCCTACCCCGGGGGTGTGGCTGAGCGCCCCGGGCTCACCGATGTCGCGGTGCCGCTACGCCTTCGTCACGGCGAGACCGAGTTGGCTTTTTTCAGCATGACTGCCGTCGTCGGCGCGCCGCTGGATGTCACGGTCGCCGAAGTGGCAATCGAGTCGTTTTATCCCGCCGACGCGGAAACCGCTGAGGCGCTGCACGCATTTGGAGGGTGAGCCCATGACCGACGCCGCCGCAACCGAATTGATCCATACCCAGATGCCACTGTGCGCGACTCTGGGCATCACCGCGGACACCTTCCGGCCCGACGAGGTGGTGTTGAGTCTGGATTGGGCACCCACCCTTACTACAGGTAACGACGTGCTGCACGGAGGGATCGTCATGGCCCTGGCGGACTCAGCGGGCGGGGCATGTGCGTTGTTGAATCTCCCTGAGGGGGCGGGAGGAACCGCAACGATCGAATCCAAGACCAATTTCTTGGCGGCCACCCGCTCCGGCACGGTGAAGGCGCACTGCCACCCGCTGCACATCGGAAAGCGCGTCATCGTGCTCGAGACGGAGGTCCGCAACGACGACGGCAAGCTGGCCGCCAAAGTGCTGCAAACCCAAGCGATCTTGTGACTAGCGGGCGAGCTGACGCGCGAGCCGATCGGTGAATTCGCGCGCGCGTGCCGGATTGTCCAGCGCGTAATTGGCGGCGGTGGCGCGATCGCCGTCGTCGCTGTGCCGCACCAGGATTGCGATACCGTCATCGTGGATCGCGTCGAAGGCGTCCTCGTCGGTGATGTCGTCGCCGAGGTAGATCGGTAACAGCGGGCCGGGCTGTTCGTCGTCGCGGATATGGTCGAGCACCCAGCGCAACGTCTTGCCCTTGTCCCAGTCGACATCTGGACGTAGCTCGATGACCTCGCGACCTGTGGTCACGCGAAGCGCGGTGCGCTGCCCGACACTTCGTACCGCTGCTGCGGCCTCGCCGACTCGGTCGCGGGCTGCGTTGCGGTAGTGCACGGCAACACCAAACCGCTTGTGTTCCACCACAACGCCCGGGATATGAGCGAGCTGATCGGCCAGCTCGGCGGCCGCCTGCTCGAGCACCGGGATACTTGCCGCCGCCTCGGCATTTTCGTGGTGCGTGCCGTCAGGTCCGATCAGTTCGAAACCATGACTGCCCGCATACCAGATGCCGGTCAGGCCGATCCGCTGGCGCACGTCGGCGAGGTCGCGGCCGCTCAATATCGCGACAGGGCATTGTGCGGTCAGCGATGTCAGCGCATCGGCCGCACCGGCGACCAGCCGGGCGGAGTCGGGGTTCTCGACGATATCCGAAAGCGTGCCGTCGAAGTCGAAGAACACCGCGGGGTGCTGACCGGTGATGCCGTCGAGGGCGTGGCGCCCGTCGGGCAGCTCGGACATCCGGCGGTCCCCGGTGCGCACGCTGATGGCGTGCAGATCCGTGATCACCGCGTCGGCGCCGCGGCTGATCAGCTCATCGCGGCGTCCGTTGGTGTCGATCCCGATCACCAGCGCGAATCCGCCCGTGCGGGCGTCGGCGACACCGTTCCCGGTCGCCGTGACGACGGCGCACCGTCCCGGGCGCACCGACAGCCGGTTTGCCGCCTCGACGAGGGGTTGGTGGTCGTCGGTGGCGACGCCGGCGCCATGCAATTGCGTGACGAGCGATTCGTCGGTGGCCAGGTGACCCAGGTCGAACAGCACCGCGTCGTGGCGGCGCGGGTCGATCGTGACCGACATTCGCCTGCCCTGCCTTCCTTGCCAGCCGTCGCGGCGCCATCAGCAACGTTAGTCACCGGGAACCGAAACAGACCGCCGGCCGTCCTACATGTCATTGGCGCGGTGAGGTCCGCGGCCGTTGGGCAAAGGGGAACATGTGAGCACACCCGCAGGCGGCAACACGCTCAGCACGGATTTTGATCTGATGCACTCGGTCGCAGGGGTGATCGAGACCCGTAATGAAGAGATCCGGACCATGCTGCAGGCATTCATCGGCCGGATGAGCAGTGTGCCGCCGTCGGTATGGGGTGGTGCCGCGGCGGCGCGTTTCAAGGACGTGGTGCATCGGTGGAACGCGGAGTCGATGAAACTCCACCACGCCCTGCACGGCATCGCGGAGACCATTCGCTACAACGAAGCCGCACTGCGTGAGGCGGCCGACAACCATGCCCATCACATCGGCACCGCCGGCGGGAATTTGTGAGGCGATCGTCCATGGACCCGCGGTTGTCATACAAATTCGACGAGATCGAATGCTCGGTTCGCCAGGAGATTCACAGCACCGCCGCCCGCTTCAACGCCGCCTTGCAGGAGTTGAAGTCTCACGTTGCACCGCTGCGGGAACTGTGGACCCGGGAAGCCGCCACGGCGTACGGGGTTGAGCAGCTGAAGTGGCATCAGGCGGCCACCGCGCTCAACGAAATTCTGGTCGACCTCGGGAACGCGGTGCGTGACGGAGCCGAGGATGTCGCGGCCGCCGATCATCGGGCCGCCGGCGTCTGGACGCGGTAGCGGCGTAGGCGCCTGAAGACTCTGCGCGGTCCCGACGGTTGGAGAGGCCGCGGGACCGCGCAGTTGACGACGGCGTTGCCGGATCGGGTGTGAGCAAGGGCTTTTCGCGAGAATGGGCCGCCCTGCTGCGCGCGCACGGGGTGATAGACGGTACATCCGGAATTCTGGACTCAGCTGGCCCTGGTGGGACCGGCAAGGTAATTTCTCAGATGTTAATAATATGGACGTAATGGCACGGACGTCCGGGATAGGGGCACAGTGCTTCGATGTCGCCGCGTGGGTTGCCCGCGCCTGCAGAACAATTCGCCGTCAGGAGTACGGCGAGCACCTGGGCGTGGCGCTCGATGACCGCGACCCCGAGCGCATTCGAGGGGTAGCTCGGGTTTGTGGACGACGCGTTCGGGAGCAAATGCGCCCAAACACGCTGCTGCAGAACGCTTCTCGGTCGGCTGACCCTGCCGCGACAGCTGCCGTATTGCCTGAACTCGCGGTTCCCAGTGATGTGTGTCACACTTACCTATGACTGTGCATCCATTCCGTCCGGTTTTTGCCGCTGCCGCTGCTGTACTGGTCGGGGCTGCTGTCGCGCACGCCGACCCGCCGGATGCCCAGTTCTTGGGGTCGCTGTCGAATGACGGAATCAACGTCGGTGCGCCGGATCGGTTGATCGCCATTGCGCACGAACGGTGCGACGACCAAGGTCTTTCTCGCGACACCCAGATGAATTGGATCTTCGGCGCGCACCCAAGTCCGTACGCGCAAGCCATGTGGCAGATCAACAATGAGCTGCAGGCGCAGGGTCTCACTGAAGCGCAGGTGCCGCAATTCGTTCATGACGCCATGGCGGCCTACTGCCCAGCCCCGCCGGGCCAATGATTCCGTAGCCCAGCAGTGCGGGGGTGAGACTGCGCCGCCCGTCGCCGTGTCCCGTCCATAGGATGTAGCTGGGCGAACACGCGGAGGTGGAAATGTCGGCCCGGATGACAGCGGTCGACGCTCAGTTCTACTGGATGTCGGCCAAGGTCCCCAACGACGACTTTATGCTCTATGCATTCGACGGCGAGCCAACGGATTTCGAGCACGCAGTCGAGGATGTCCGCGGTCGGGCCCGAGCTTGCCGAGCCTTGACGGTGCGCGTCGAAGACGGGTCGCCGTTGACCTATCCCAGCTGGGTCCAAACGGAGCTCGAGCCCGAATGGGTGACCCGCCATCACCTCGACGACGACAGCTGGCGTGGCTGCCTGGACGCCGTGCTCCGGCTCATCGACGACCAGCTGGACATCCACCGTGCGTCCTGGCGCTTGCACCTCTTCGCGCCAGTGCACGGCATCCCGGGCAGCACCGGCCCGGGCACGGTCGCGGTCATGCAGTTCGCGCACGCGCTGGCCGACGGTCCTCGCGCCTTGGCGCTGGCCGCCTGGCTGTTCGGCCGGGCGACTCCGGTGCCCGACGTGGTGACGGCGTCGCCGGGTTTCCTGCCCTGGCACGCCGTCGATGCCGCTCGCGCCCATCGCAAGCAGGTGCGCGATACCCGCGCCGGACTGCTGCCGCCTGCGATCGGAACGCGGCCGGCGCTGTCCACCAATGCCCGCCCGATGGGCGTGCGCTCCGTGCGAACACTGCTGCGGCGCCGCTCGCAGCTGAGTGGCCCCACCGCCACCGTCGCGGTGTTGGCGGCGGTGTCCGGTGCGCTCGCCGGTTACCTGGGTGATGCGGCCGCAACGCTCATTGCCGAGGTTCCGATGGCTAAAACTGGTGTCCGACAAGCGCATAACCACTTCTCCAATGTCACCGTCGGTCTATATCCGGGTCTGGACAGGCAGGCCCGGGTGGAGCGGATCGCCGCCGACCTGGCCGACGCCCGCCGCCGCGCACAGCATCCCGCGGTACGCGCGGCGGACCGGGCCTTTGCGGCCGTGCCGGCTCCGCTGCTGCGCTGGGGTGTCAGCCTCTTTGATCCCGAGGCGCGGCCAGCGCAGGTGTCCGGCAACACCCTGGTGTCAAGCATTTACCGCGGACCCGCCGACCTTCACTTCGGCGCTGCGCAGGTGCTGCTGACCGCCGTTTATCCAGGGCTCTCACCGGCGATGGGCCTTGCCCACGGCGTGTGGGGCATCGGCGACGCTGTGACGATCAGCGTGCACGCGGCTGAATCCGCGGTCGGTGACATCGACGACTATGTTGCCAGGCTGGACGCTGAGCTTTAACGAAAGCTACTGCGCATCACCGGATTTTGCTTCGGATTCTCGGGTCAGGCCGGCGGCGACGATCAGCTCCTCATGCAGCTCGAACCACACGGTGTGATAGGAGTCGATGAGTGGTCGGGATAACCAAGCCGTGTCGCCGCCACGGACGTTGTCCAGCGCCGCGTGCAGCCTGGCCGAGTAGCGGCTCAGCCGCGGCACCTGGGCAGCCGCCGCGGTGACGATCGGCGTCACCCGGTGGTGGACCTCATCGAGGCGGGTCAGGATGGCGGCGTCGTAGGCGGTGTCGTCGTGTGTGTTGGGTTGGCCGTCCTTGAGTTGCCAATCGGTCACCAGCGCTTTGAATTCGGCGTTGACGGCGCGGAAGTCGGCGTAGGCGGCGGCCAGCGCCGCCGTATCGATGTGCTGGCGCTCGGCGGCCAGCAACGCGTCGAGCCGGACACGGCCCTCGGGGCTGACCCGCAGCGCCTTGCCGTCGATGAGCAAGCCCGACTCGGTGAGCCGCTCAACGGTGCCGGCAACGTCATCGGTGTCTTGTCCGAGCGTCACGGCCAGATCGGCGAGGCTCACCCGGCCTTTCAGCCGGACCGCTTGCAACACGGCCAACTCACTCACGTGCCCTCGCTGAGTCGCATCGCGGCCAGCATCGCCAGCAGCGGGCTGTCGGACACCACGTCGGTGTGGCCGCTCGTCATCGCCGCGCGCACGGCCGCGTCGGAATGGCTTGGCAAAAGCGGATAGTCGCCGCTGGCATGGCCGCGTAGCGGGCTGACGCGTCGGGCGATGTCGCCCAACTCGCGCAGCTCTGGCGTGTTGTCTTCGGACCAGGCGGTCAGCTGCAGGCGTCCGTCGCGCACTTCGCCTTCGTTGCCGTCGACGGTGACCAGCTTGCCGGCCAGCAATTCGGCGACCCCGCGGCCACAGCCCACGACCGCCACCCGGCCGAGCTCACGGCTGACAACGGCCGCGTGGCTGGTGGCACCGCCGGTTTCGGTGACGACGCCGCGCGCGACCAGCATGCCGTGGATGTCGTCGGGACTGGTGTGGTTGCGCACCAGGATGACATCCTCGCCGCGGTCGGCGGCATCGATCGCGGCGTCCACCTCGGTATAAGCCCGCCCAGTGACGACGCCGGGGCCGGCCGGCAGGCCTTTGGCCAAAAGCTGTGCAGATAACCGGTTTTCCGGCTGCAGTGACGGCCGCAGTAACGCCTCCACGTGGGCCGGCCGCACCCGTCGCAGAGTCTCGGCATCGTCGATAAGGCCGTCGTGGTGCAGTTGCAACGCCAGCCGCACCGCCGCCTGCGCCGACCGCTTCGCCGGCCGGGTCTGCAGCAGCCACAACGTCCCGTCTTGAATGGTGAACTCGATCTCTTGCACGTCGGACGCGAGACGCTCCAACGAGCGGGCGGCGGCGATCAATTCGTCGTAGACCGCCGGTTGCTGGTCGCGCAGCGCGGTGATCGGTTCCACGTCGACCGTGCCCGATACCACGTCGTCCCCTTGGCCGCCCGGAAGCCACTCGCCGAACTCCTCGTTGGCCCCGGTCATCGGGTTTCGCGAAAACACAACGCCTGCGCCGGAATTGGTATTGACGTTGCCGAAGACCATGGCCTGCACCACCGCCGCGGTCGCGCCCCGGTCGTCGAGCCCGTGATGGGCTCGATAAGCGGCGGCACGCGGCGACCCCCACGACGCGAACACGGCCTCGATTGCGGCGCGCAACTGCAGGTACGGATCGGCAGGCGCGTCACGGCCGACCGGTGACGCGACGAACCGGCGCCGGGTGTCGTGGGCGAACCCGACGGTGCCCTCCGCCGCCAGTGCTTCCTCGACTGCGTCGTTGACCCCGAGATCCAACACCGTGTCCATCATCCCGGGCATCGACACCGCCGCACCGGAGCGAACACTGACCAGCAGCGGGTGAGGCCCTCGTCCGAAGGTGCGCGAGGTGGCGGCTTCGAGCCGGCGCATTCCGTCGAGCACGTCGTCCCAGATCTCGTCGATCGTCGCCTTGGGTTCGGCGAGGTAGCGCGCGCCCACCTCCACGGTGATGCAGAACGCAGGAGGTACCGGCAGACCGTTGCGGCGCATCATGTCGATGCCATGTCCCTTGTGGCCCAGAATTTCGGGTGGGTAGCTCGCGTCGCCGTCCAGCAGCAGTACGGGTGGGTTAGGGGTGGACATTGAAGATGTTCAGGACTGGTCGCGCAGGAGCAGCGCGTACGTAATGACGGCGATCTTGATGTGCGGCTCCTTCATGGTTGTTTGCGGGTGGCAGGATACCTCTGCCTATCCGTGCCTACCCAATGATCTAGGTTGGCGTCTATGACTGCCTATGATCTCGGGTTGCTGATCTTGCGGCTGGTGCTGGGGTTGACCCTCGCAGCTCATGGCTTCAACAAGTTCTTCGGCGGTGGGCGGATCCCCGGTACCGCGCGCTGGTTTGAAAGCATCGGCATGAAGCACGGCACGTTCCAGGCCGTGGTCGCGGCCAGCACCGAGATCAGCGCCGGCCTGGGCTTGGCCGCTGGGCTGCTGACGCCGATCCCGGCCGCCGGCTTCGTTGCGCTGATGTTCGTCGCTTCGTGGACCGTGCACCGGCCTAACGGCTTCTTCATCGTCAAGGAGGGCTGGGAGTACAACCTGGTGCTGGCCCTCAGCGCCGTCGCGGTGGCCACGATCGGCCCCGGCCAGTACAGCCTGGACTGGCTGATCTTCGGCCAGAACTGGCGCAACGGTTGGCACGGTCTGCTGATCTCGCTGCTATTGGGCCTGGGCGGGGCGATCGGCCAGCTGCTGATCTTCTACCGGCCGCCGGTCAAACAGGCTCAGTAGCCGCTGTCGTTTCGCGCGCCAGCACCTCTTCGGCGGCGCGCTCCCCGGAGCGGATGGCACCGTCGACCCATCCGCACATGACGGCCGAGCTCTCCGTCCCGGCCCAGTGGATGCGGCCGCACGGCTCGCGCAGGGTGTAGCCGAACTCGGTCAGCACGCCGGTGGGCGCGTGGCTGATCATCCCGCCACCGGAATAGCGCTCGAGACTCCAGTCCTGCTCGTGGTAGCCGACGGTCGAACGGGCCTTGTCGCCGAACCGGTCGACCAACTCACTCACCACCGCCGCTTGGCGATCGGTCGGCGCAAGGCGGCCCAGCTGACGCGCTGCCGGGCCTTCGGTGATGACGCACATGACCCCGGGGGTGCCGGCGTCGGTGCAGGCATCGATGGTCAGCGTGGCCACCGAGCCGGGGGAGGCGGTCTGGCCGGACAGGCCGTCGGCGCGCCAGAACGGCTCGTCGTAGACGACCGAGATTTTCACGATCGCGCCGCTGGGCATCCGCTGGTTCAGATACGACCGATCGATCGGCAGCGTCGGCTCGTAGCTGATCTGGCCGGCGATGGCCAGCGGAACGGCCACGATCACCCGTTGTGCCCGCACGGTCAGGTGCTCGGATCGGACCGTGACGCCGCCGGCGTCCCGGGCAATGTGCCGCACCGGCTGCGACAGCTGCAGGGCATCGCCGAGTTCGGCGGCCACTCGTCGGTAGATGGCGCCCATCCCGCCCACTGGGCGGGAATCCTGCGAGCCGTCCTTGCTGGACACGACGAAGTCCGGGCCGCCGCCCGACGACATCTGGTAGAGCACCCACAGCAGCGACACCTCTGATGCGGCCGAGGTGTAGGGACCAGCCAGTGCCATGTCCAGCATGTCGCGCGCCTGCTGCGACAGGATGTTCTTGTCCAGCCAGGCCGCCAGACTGATGCGGTCCCACTCGACGGCCTTGCGCGCCTCCCATGGGGCTTGCTTCGGGATCGATCGGCACATCTGCCGTACTTTGATCAACCCGACGCCGAGATTCATCGTCGCCCACGGGCTCACCGTCCACGGGATCGTGCCCGCATAGCGGTGCTGCTTGCCGTCGACGATCATCATCGACTCGCCGTCGATGTACTGCTTGTACGCCGGCACTCCGAACTCGTTCATCAACGCGTAGACGCGGTCCTGGCCCGGCCCGATCCAGGCGCCACCGCGATCGATCCACAATCCGTCGGCGAGGACCTCGGTGTAGTTGCGCCCGCCGACTCGATCTCGGGCTTCCAGCAGGGCCACCGAGCGACCGGCTTGCTTCAGCCGCAGGGCAGCCGTCAAACCGGCGAATCCTGCACCGACAACGCAATAGTCGACATCTGTCATGGCTGATCTGAGCAGCAAGCTACACCGCTTGCGGCTCACGGGCGGGCGAATACGGCAGCCCGCTACCGGTGTTCTCGTCGACGTCGACGCGTCCGCCGAGATAGGGGAATGCGCGTTGCGGACAGGCCGGCCGGTTGCAGATCTTGCAGCCGGCCCCGATCGGGACGACGGTGCTCGGGTCGTTGAGCGCGATTCCGGTGGAGTAGACCAGCTTGTCGGCGTGGACCAGGTCGCAACCCAAACCGATCGCGAAGCTCTTGTGCTGGCCCAGATATCCCTGCCCCTCTGGCGGGGTGGTCTTGGCGAGCCAGAAATACGAACGGCCATCGGGCATCTGGGCGACCTGGGTGACGATCCGGCCCGGTTGCGCGAACGCATCGTGTACCACCCACAACGGACAGCTGCCCCCAACCCGGCTGAAGTGAAATGCCGTGGCGGACTGACGCTTTGATATGTTGCCGGCTTTGTCGGTCCGGACGAAGATGAACGGCACCCCGCGCAGCTGTGGGCGCTGCAAAGTCGAGAGGCGGTGGCACACCGTCTCGAACCCGACCTCGAAACGGCGGGCCAGCAGGTCCACGTCGTAGCGTAATTCTGCTGCGGCTCGGTGGAATTCGCGGTACGGCAACAGAAATGCGCCGGCGAAATAATTGGCCAGGCCGATTCTGGCGACGCCCCGGGACTCGGGGGTGAGCTGATCGTCGGTGGCCACGATCGCCGACAACAGCTCCGACTGGCTGAGCAAGGCCAGTTGGGTCGCGATCTGGAAGGCGCGCTGGCCCGGCAGCAGCCACTGCGCAACGCGCAGCACCTGGGTTTCGGCGTCGTAAGAGCGCTTGGCGTGCTCGCCGAGACCGTCGTCGATCACGACGGTCACGCCATATTGGTCCCGCATCAGCGCGGACAGCTGGATGTCCAGCCCGCCGATCTTCATTCCGTTCGCGGCGAACATCTCCTCGGCCGCGGTGTCGAGTTCGCCGATGTAGTTGTTGCGGTCGTAGAAGAAGTCGCGAACTTCCTCGAACGGCATCGGGTGCTCGTGCGGCAGGGAGGTCTCCGTCGTCGCGTGCGAGCGGTACGCCTCCAGCTCTTCGGTGGCGTCCCGCAGCCGCCGGTGCACGGCAACCAGGCTTCGGCCGACCTCGGGCATCCGGGCAACCAGTTCCTCGATCTGCGCGCCGCTGACCGCGTCGTCGACGGCGGTGGCGGTGAACACATCGGACAGGTCGGCCACCAGCCGGGCGTCGGAATCCGAGGAGAAGTAGTTCGGGGGCAGGTCGAACCGCTCGGTGAGCGCCAGGAGCACCGGCACGGTGATCGGCCGCTGGTCGTTCTCCAGCTGGTTGACGTAGCTGGTGGACAGGTCCAGTGCCCGGGCCAGCGCAACCTGGCTGAGGCCGCGCTCGTTTCGCAACCGCCGCAACCGGGCACCCGAAAACATCTTCGCCACCACCGACACATTACTCCGGATGGCTTTCGCAACATTCGCAAACTGCGGCTGATGTGGACACAAAATTACGCATGTGCAGGGGCTTTTCATAGCGACGGAGTTTGCGTAGTGTGCGGATTATGTTGATCCATTCGGTTCGGACGCACCGCAGCGCCGAAGACTTCCCACGCGCCGAGCACCTGGCCCAGAAGATCGCGGAGGTGGCGGCCGACCCTGTCGCCGTGCCGGCCGAGACCGAGGCGATGGTGATCAACCGGATGATCGACAACGCGGCAGTCAGCGCCGCCTCGGTGCTGCGCAGGCCGGTCACCACGGCCCGCCACCAAGCCCTGGCGCACCGGGTGCGGCCGGGCGCGACGGTCTTTGGTGTGGACGGCAGCTATTCGGCCGAGTGGGCGGCGTGGGCCAACGGAGTCGCGGTGCGCGAACTCGACTACCACGACACCTTCCTGGCGGCCGAGTACTCGCATCCCGGCGACAACATCCCGCCCCTGGTCGCGGTCGCGCAGCAGCTCGGTGTGCGCGGGGCCGACCTGATTCGCGGCCTGGCGACGGCCTACGAGATCCAGATCGATCTGGTCAAGGGAATCTGTCTACACGAGCACAAGATCGACCACGTCGCGCACCTCGGGCCGTCGGCGGCCGCCGGGCTGGGCACCATGCTGCGGCTCGACGTCGACACGATCTACCAGGCGATCGGTCAGGCCTTGCATCTGACCACGGCGACCCGCCAATCCCGCAAAGGATCGATCTCGAGCTGGAAGGCGTTCGCTCCCGCGCTCGCCGGCAAGGTGGCCATCGAAGCGGTCGACCGCGCGATGCGCGGCGAAGGTTCACCGGCACCGATCTGGGAGGGCGAGGACGGCGTCATCGCCTGGCTGCTGTCGGGCCCCGAGCACACCTACGAAGTACCGTTGCCCGCGCCGGGGGAGCCCAAGCGCGCCATCCTGGACAGCTACACCAAGGAGCACTCCGCCGAGTACCAGAGCCAGGCGCCGATCGACTTAGCCCGCCGGCTGCGCGAGCGCATCGGTGATCTGGAGCAGATCGCGACGATTGTGTTGCACACCAGCCACCACACCCATTACGTGATCGGCACCGGGTCCGGGGATCCGCAGAAGTTCGATCCCGACGCGTCCCGTGAGACGTTGGATCACTCGCTGCCGTACATCTTCGCGGTCGCGCTGCAGGACGGCACCTGGGACCACGAACATTCGTACGCGCCCGAACGCGCACACCGGCCCGACACGGTCGAGCTGTGGCACAAGATCTCGACCGTTGAGGATCCGGAATGGACCCGCCGCTATCACTCGAACGACCCGGCGGAGAAGGCGTTTGGCGCTCGCGCGGAGGTGACGCTCAAGAGCGGCGAGGTGATCACCGACGAGTTGGCGGTCGCCGATGCGCATCCGCTGGGCGCGCGGCCGTTCGAGCGTGAACAGTACATCGGCAAGTTCACCAACCTCGCCGACGGAGTGGTGGACGCCGTTGAGCAGCAGCGGTTCCTGGACGCCGTGCAGCGGGTCGGCGACCTGAAGGGCGGCGACCTGGCCGCGCTGAATGTGCGGGTGCTGCCCGAGGTACTGGACAAGGCGCCGACCATCCCGTCCGGGATCTTCCGATGACCGGGCTGTTGGGCGCGGCGTCCAGCGCCGCCGACAAACGGGCGACATTTCGGGCCGGGCTGAATTCCGGTCGACTGCAACGCTTCCCGGGTGCCTTCTCGCCGTTGGTAGCCAAGCTGGTCGCCGAGATCGGCTATGAGGGCGTCTACGTTTCCGGTGCGGTGCTGTCGGCCGATCTCGGGCTGCCCGACATCGGGCTGACCACGCTGACCGAGGTCGCCGCGCGCGGCGCGCAAATTGCGGCGGTCACCGACCTACCGACGTTGATCGACGCCGACACCGGCTTCGGCGAACCGATGAGCGCGGCGCGCACCATCACCTCGCTGGAGGATGCCGGGCTGGCGGGCTGTCATCTCGAGGACCAGGTCAACCCCAAACGATGTGGCCACCTCGACGGCAAAGCCGTTGTCCCGACAGCGGAGATGGTGAAACGGCTGCGCGCGGCGGTAGCCGCCCGACGCGACCCCAACTTCGTCATCTGCGCCCGCACCGACGCTGCCGGGATCGAAGGTCTGGACGCCGCGATCGAGCGGGCCCGCGCCTACGCCGGCGCCGGCGCCGACCTGATCTTCACCGAGGCGCTCACCGGAGCCGCCGACTTCGAGAAATTCCGCGCCGCGGTGGCCACTCCGCTGCTGGCCAACATGACCGAGTTCGGCAAGTCCGAGTTGCTGACCGCCTCGCAGCTGACCGACATCGGCTACAACGTGGTGATCTACCCGGTCACCACCCTGCGGCTGGCGATGTTCGCCGTCGAGGACGGATTACGCGAAATCGACGCCACGGGAACACAATCCGGCTTGCTCGATCAGATGCAGCATCGCAAGAGGCTTTACGAATTGCTGCGCTACGCCGACTACAGCCAATTCGACGACGAAATCTTCAACTTCACCGTGGAAGGACCTAACCAATGAGCGCCGAAACCAAGATCTTCAAAGGGCTGGCCGGCGTCGTCGTCGACACCACCGCGATCTCCAAGGTGGTGCCCGAGACCAACTCGCTGACCTACCGCGGCTACCCGGTGCAGGATCTGGCCGCCCACTGCAGTTTTGAGCAGGTCGCCTACCTGCTCTGGCACGGCGAACTACCGACCGACGGCCAGTTGGCGTTGTTCAGCCAGCGGGAGCGGGCCAGCCGGCGACTGGATCGTTCGATGCTGTCGTTGTTGGCCAAGCTGCCCGACAACTGCCATCCGATGGACGTGGTGCGCACCGCGATCAGCTACCTGGGCGCCGAGGATCCCGAGGAGGACGACAGCGCCGAGGCCGCCAATTTCGCCAAGTCGCTGCGCATGTTCGCCGTGCTGCCCACCATCGTGGCCGCCGACATGCGGCGGCGGCGTGGCCTGGCCCCGATCGCACCGCATAGCCACCTCGGCTATGCCGAGAACTTCCTGAACATGTGCTTCGGCGAAGTCCCCGAACCGGTTGTCGTCGAGGCGTTCGAACAGTCGATGATTCTTTACGCCGAGCACGGCTTCAACGCGTCCACGTTCGCGGCGCGGGTGGTGACCTCGACGCAGTCGGACATCTACAGCGCTGTCACCGCGGCGATCGGCGCGCTCAAAGGTCGCCTGCACGGGGGCGCGAACGAGGCGGTCATGCACGACATGATCGAGATCGGCGATCCGTCGAAGGCGTCGGAGTGGCTGCACGGCAAGCTGTCTCGCAAAGACAAAGTCATGGGCTTCGGGCATCGCGTCTACAAGAACGGCGACTCCCGGGTGCCGACGATGAAAGAGGCGCTGATCCGTATCGCGGAGACCCGCAACGGCAAGCGCTGGCTGGGCATCTACGAGATCCTGGAAACCGAGATGTACGCGGCCACCAAAATCAAGCCCAACCTGGATTTCCCGACCGGCCCCGCGTACTACCTGATGGGCTTCGACATCCCCAGCTTCACACCGCTCTTCGTGATGAGCCGCATCACCGGCTGGACCGCTCACATCATCGAGCAGGCCGGCTCCAATGCGCTTATCCGCCCGCTCAGCGAGTATTCGGGCCTGGCGCAGCGCAGCCTCAGCCCGGCTACAGCAGGTCGGTGATCGTCCTCAGACCGGCGTCGTAGAGCACGCCGGGCAGCATGCCGCCGTCGTGTTCGATGGTGGTGCCATTGACGAAGTCCGCGTCTCCGCTCGCCAAAAAGACGCACACCCGGCCCACCTCTGCGGGTTCGCCGGCGCGACGTAATGGGACGGCGGCAAAGTACTTTTCGCCGGTTGGGTCGTCTTTGGGCAGCACGAACGACCGGAAGTTTTCCGTCATGGTCGGCCCGAGTGCCACACAGTTGACCCGGACCTTCGGTCCCCATTCCTCCGCCAGCGACCGGGTGAGGTGGTTGAGCCCGCTCTTCGCCGCGCCATAGGAGACCAGGGTCGGTGATCCCGCCGGATGTCCGGCCCCGCTGGAAATGTTGATGATGCAACCGGTTCCGTCCTGAGTGGCCATCTGCCGGTAGGCGCGGATGGCAAACCAGAGCGGACTGATCAAGTTCATTTGCACCGCATAGGCGTGAAACAGTGCCGTGCGTTCGTAGTCGTCCTCGCTGCGCGGCGCGCCCTGGATACGTTGCACGAGTTCGGGAATGTTCTCCACGTGCGGCGCCGGCACGGTCCCGCCGGCGTTGTTCACCAAGATGTCGATCCGGCCGTGCGTGCCCACGACTTCGCGGACAAAGGAGTCGATCGACTGGTAATCGCCTTGATCGCAGACCTTCTGGGAGGCTCGGTCCGCCCAGTCCGAATCGATCCCCGGCATGGCATCCAGCGGCGAGCGCGAGCACCCGACGACGGTGGCGCCGGCGCGCAACAACTCGTGGGCGATCCCGACGCCCACGCCCCGACTGGTTCCGGTGACGATCGCGACCTTGCCATCGAGGACTCCCACCGCATCCACCCTTCCGTCTTGTTGACAGTGACTGCCACTTGGTCATACTCTGCCATTCGGCGCTCGGAGTGTAAAGAGCGAGGGAACGTGACGCGATGGTTACCGGGTCGAAGTCGACGAGGACCTGTGCCAGGGCCATGTCATGTGTGAGGTCGAGGCGCCGGACTACTTCACGGTGTCCAACCGAGGAAAGGTCGAGATCCTGAACCCCACTCCGCTCGATCACGCTCGCCATGTCTATCCGGGAGGTCAACGATGAGTAGCCTGTCCAAGCTTCGTGTCATTCAGTGGGCGACCGGGGGCGTCGGGAAAGCCGCCATCGAATGCGTGCTGAATCATCCGCAGCTCGAGTTGGTCGGATGTTGGGTGCACAGCGCGGACAAGAACGGGCGCGACGTCGGCGACATCGTCGGCACCGGTGCGTTGGGCATCGCCGCCACTTCCAGCATCGACGAGGTGCTGGCGCTCGATGCTGACTGTGTGGTGTACAGCCCGCTGGTCCCCAACGACGACGAGGTCATCGCGATTCTGCGGTCCGGCAAGAACGTGGTGACCCCGGTCGGTTGGGTATACCCCGATCCGGGCAACGCGCGTCACCAGGCCGTCGCCGACGCGGCGGTGCAAAGCGGGGTGACTTTGCACGGTTCCGGAATTCACCCGGGCGGCATCACCGAGCGATTCCCGCTCATGCTGTCCTCGCTGTCGTCGGCGATCACCCACGTGCGGGCCGAGGAGTTCTCCGACATCCGGACCTACAACGCCCCGGACGTCGTGCGCCACATCATGGGATTCGGCGGTACCCCCGAAGAAGCCATGCAAGGGCCGATGGCCAGCCTGCTCGAGGCCGGCTTCAAGCAGTCGGTGCGAATGGTCGCAGACCACATGGGATTTCGGATCGATTCGCACATCAGGACCATTCAGGACGTCGCGGTGGCGACCTCCGAGATCGACTACGGCCCATTCCCTCTTCCCGTGGGAACCGTGGCCGCGCGCCGGTTCCGCTGGCAGGCTCTCGTCGACGGCGAGCCGGTTATCACCGCCGCGGTCAACTGGCTGATGGGCGAGGAAAACCTGGAACCGGCCTGGAATTTCGGTGGGCGCGGCGAACGCTTCGAGGTCGAGATCACCGGCGACCCCACCGTAAGCCTCACCTTCAAAGGACTGCAGCCGGAGACGATCGCCGAAGGGCTGAAACGAAATCCGGGTGTGGTGGCCACCGCCAACCATTGTGTCAACGCCATTCCCGATGTCTGCGCGGCCGGGCCCGGCATCAAGACCTACCTGGACCTGCCGCTGTTCGCCGGGCGCCCGCTGACCAATCTCCAGGTGAGTCAACGGTGATTCTCGACGCCTTCCGTCTCACCGGCCAGGTCGCGATCGTCACCGGCGCCGGTACCGGTATCGGCCGCGGGATTGCGGTGGCGTTCGCCGAGGCCGGCGCCGATGTCGTCGTCGCCGCGCGTACCGCGTCGGATCTCGACGGCACCGTCGCGCTCATCCAAGAGACCGGGCGCCGCGGGCTGGCGGTCGTCACCGACGTCATGGTCGAGGAAGACTTGGCCCGGTTGGTGTCGATCACCGTCGAGCAGTTCGGACGACTGTCGATTCTGGTCAACAATGCCGGCGGAACCCCGCCGCGGCCGGCGATGCAGACCTCGCCGCGGTACCTGACCACCGCGCTGCAATTCAACGCCGTCGCACCGTTTTTGCTCAGCAAGCTGGCGGCCCAAGCCATGGTCGACACCGACGGCTCGGGGTCCATCGTCAACATCTCGTCGCGGTCGAGCGACATGGTGATGAGCTCCATGGTTGCCTATGGCGCGGGCAAGGCGGCGTTAAACATGGTGACCCAGAACTTGGCCGCCGAATTCGCCCCGCGGGTGCGCGTCAACGCGATCGGTGTCGGGGGAGTTGCCACCCAGTCGATGAACTTCGTCATGTCCAACGACGCGTTGCGGACCCAGTACGAATCGAACACCCCGATGGCGCGCATCGGCACACCCCGCGACATCGCAGCCGCCGCACTGTATCTCGCGTCGTCTGCCTCGTCGTGGGTGACCGGCGTGATGTTGCGCGTCGACGGCGGCACGACCAAACCGGCGTTCGATCTGCCTGCGCCACCACTTCAACCGACCCAGCAACAGGAGACACCATGACGGACGCAGTCGTGGCAGACGTTTCGTTTTGTCACCTTGTCGTCGGAGTAACCGACATGGACCGTGCACTGGCCTTCTACCGGGATGTGCTCGGCATGGACGTGGTCTTCGAAACCCTGATTTCCGGCGAGCCTTTCGACGCCGTCCTGCACGCTAAGCGAAAGCAAGAAGGCCGGGTGGTCGGCGGCTTGCTCGGTGGGCTGATGGTCGAGCTGCTGTCCCTCGGAGCCGAACCCGTCGCGGAGAAGCCGGCGCGTCGCGGCATCACCGGTATTCACAACGTGTCGTTGTCGGTGACCGATTTGAACGAAACCCACCGCCGCATCAGCGATGCCGGCTACCCACCCGACCAAGAGCCATTCGAGATCGGTGGTGTGCGAATGTTTTTCGTCAAGGACCCGGACGGGACACCGGTCGAGTTCATCGAGTTACCCGACGGCGCGCGTAGCACCTATGAGATGCACCGCGGCGTCGTGTTGCAGATGGGGCCCGTCGAATGACCTACACCCACCCCGACTCGATGCGCGGCCACGTCGCGATCGTCACCGGAGCGGCCCAAGGTGTGGGCAAGGGCATCGCCGCCGCACTGCTCGAACGCGGTGCCGCGGTGCTCGCGGTCGACATCCAAGAGGAGGCCCTAAGCGCGACAACCGCGGAACTCAACGCCGCCGGCAGGGTCGAGCCGTTGGTTGCCGATTTGCGCCACCCGGACAGCGCTGAGCGGATCGTCGCCGCTGCCGTCAATGCCTTCGGCACGGTGCACGGCCTGGTCAACAACGCGATTGCCACCAACGAACCCAAGGCATTCGTGGATATCACCACCGAAGACTTGGCGCTCGGCTACGACGTCGGCCCCCGTGCGACCTTCTTGCTCATGCAGGCCGTGCACCCGTTGATGGTCAAGGAGGGCGGCGGGTCGATCGTGAACCTCGGTTCGGGAACCGGCACCGGCGGCGAACCCAAATGGGGTGGTTACGCGGCCGCGAAGGAAGGTATCCGCGGGCTGTCGAAGGTCGCCGCCCTGGAGTGGGGGCGTGACAACATCCGCGTCAACGTCATCTGCCCGTTCGCCGAATCCGACGGTGTCAAACTGTGGAAGCAGTTCGCCCCCAACGATTACGCCAAGGCGGTCCGGCGCGTGCCGATGAAACGCATCGGCAACGTTCGCACCGACGTGGGCGCGCTGGTGGCTTTCCTGCTCAGCACCGACGCGACCTTCATCACCGGGCAGACCATCCAGGTCGACGGCGGCATCGGCTGCTTCCGATGAGCGGGCAGTCGCTGCGGGACCGGCAGCGCGCACAGATCAGGGCCGAGATTCGCCGTGCGGCCTTCCGGCTGTTCATCGAGCACGGCTACGACGCCGTGACGACGGAGGAAATCGCCGCGGCGGCAGGCGTTTCCCCGCGCACCTTCTTCCGGCATGTCCCGACGAAGGAGGAGGTGCTGCTGGCCCCGGTTCGGCACGGCGGGACCGCGATCGTCAACCTGCTCGAACAGCGGCCCGCCACCGAGTCGCCCGACGTCGCGCTGATCAACGCCATCATTACGCGAACCCGCTCGTTCGATCAGGCCGACATCGAAGAGTGGCGTAAAGCCTTGCTGGTAGCCCCCGATGTGCTCGGCAAGCTGACCATGGTCACCGCCGCCGACAAGGAGCGCGCCGCCAAGCTCGTCGCCGCACGCATGGGCGCCAACCCCGATACCGATATCCGACCTGGTTTGCTGGTCCAACTTGCCTTCGCGGCAGGCGATTACGGCTTCCAGCGGTGGGTGCGTCAATCCCGCAACCGCCGCCCGCTAGACCGCTATGTCACCGAAGCGCTCGACGCGGTCAAAAGCCCGCACTGGAAAAGGAAGCGCACGCCATGAAAGCCGAGAAGACAGTGAGCAAGGCGCAGTCCTTGTGGCTGGTCAGCGCGGCCTACGTTGTCGCCATCGGGGTGGCGGCGCTCTGGCTGGTGTGGGGTGTCGGCACCGGACGCCTATGGCTGGATACGTTAATCGCCGACGTGCTGGCCACGCTGGTGGTCTTCGCGTTCAGCCGGGTGTACCACAATTCGAGTTTCTATGACGCGTACTGGAGTGTGATTCCGCCTCTGCTGTTGTTCTATTGGTGGAGTCAGTCCGGTGTGCACCAGCTGCGCTGCTGGCTTATCGCAGCGGTGGTCGTCGCCTGGGCGGTGCGTTTGACCGCTAATTGGGTGTATGCGTTTCCCGGCCTGCACCACGAGGATTGGCGCTATCCGATGTTCGGCGCCAGCATTCCGATGATGGAGACGCGCAGTCTGCAACGGCGCCCGGGCTACCAGGACGTGATCGCGCGGGTCTCGCGCTTTGTGCCCCGTCCGCCGCGGCGGGCTTAGCAGGCGCTCGGGTGCGACTCGCAATACGGGGTAGTCCCCGGGAAGCGATACCGGTGCGCGACCACCCACCGGTAGACGACATCCTCGACGGAGCGGATACCGGGAATCCGGTAGATTGCCAACGGGATTCGGCTGCCGATCGCCGCCGATAATGCCGCGTTGGCGGCCTCCGCGCCGGAATAGACGGTGCCCGCGGAATCCAGCCAACGGACCGATTCCAGCAGGCTTGCCGGCGCGATACCCAGCCGCTCCGCGGTTCCGGGGCTTTGCAGAGCCTCGGTCTGCACGTTTCCGGTCCGATCCATCCGCAACAGCAAATCTCTGGAGCGAGTGCACATTCCGCAGGCGCCGTCGAAGAACAGGGTGCCCGCCGCTTCGGTCTTCATCGGGCGAGACCCTGTCGCGGGCGCAGCTGCACGACCGAAGCCCCGCCGACGGACCTTCGTGCCCGAACACCGGCGATCGCGAACACGATGCCGGTTCCGATCTCGGTCAGCGCGGAAAACCAGGAGAACCACGTCACGTTGATGTGCGGCAGCGAGATGAAGCTGTCCTGGTAGCCCGGCAAGAAAGTCGGCAACAGGTGCGCGTAGGTGAAGACCACGGCGCTGCCGAATCCGACCGCAATTGCGGCTTCCGGCGCCCGTCGGTGTCGGGTGAACGCCATAACGACCGCGACGGCGACGAACAGCCCCTGGATCATGCCGCCGACCATGATGAATGGCGGCGACGCCGACATGCCGCGGCGCAGATGGTCCAGGCCGTGGATTCCGAATCCGATAGCGAATGTGATTGCGGCCCAACGGAGTATGTCAGTCGCGTTGTCGCGCGCCGGCGAAATCTGATCGATCATCGCGGATCACCGTCCTTGGTGGGGGCGAGGATGGAGAATTTGCGCCCTAAAACCGTTCTACTACTACAAAACGTAGTAGTCAAGGTTGGATGTTGTTCCGCGGAACTCGGACTATCCGGCTAGAACACGTTCTAATCTTGCCGCCATGGGATTTCTCAAACAGGACACTCCGCAGATCGACTTCGAGGAGTGGAGCAAGGGCACCCGCGCAGAGAAGATCATCCCGATGGCCCGACACTGGGCGGAGGTCGGCTTCGGAACTCCGGTAGTGCTGCACCTGTTCTACGTCGTCAAGATCGGCCTGTACATCCTGGCGGCATGGCTGCTCGCACTGGCCACCAAGGGTATTGATGGGTTCACCAATGTCGCGCACTGGTATGCCGAGCCGATCGTGTTCGAGAAGGTCGTGCTCTACACCATGCTGTTCGAGGTGGTCGGCCTGGGCTGTGGTTTCGGACCGCTGAACAACCGGTTCTTTCCGCCGATGGGCTCGATCCTGTACTGGCTGCGGCCCGGCACCATACGGCTGCCACCCTGGCCGAATCGCATACCCCTCACCAAGGGGGATGAGCGCACTGCCGTCGACGCGCTGCTGTACGGCGCACTGCTGGTACTGCTGGTCATTGCGATCTTCTCCGACGGCACCGGGCCGGTCCCAGCGCTGGGAACGACCGTCGGGGTGCTGCCGTCCTGGCAGATCTGGGCGGTGCTCGGCGTGCTGGCGGTGCTCGGTCTGCGCGACAAGGTCATCTTCCTGGCCGCCCGCGGCGAGGTGTACGCGTCATTCACCGTCGCCTTCCTGTTCGCCGGCTACGGCGTCGACATGATCCTGGGCGCCAAATTGGTTTGCCTCGTAATCTGGCTCGGCGCAGCAACATCCAAGCTCAACAAACACTTTCCGTTCGTCATCTCCACGATGATGAGCAACAACCCGGTATTCCGGCCGCGGTTCATCAAGCGGGCGTTCTTCGAACACTTCCCCGACGACCTGCGTCCGGGCCGGTCGTCACGCTGGCTCGCGCATTTCAGCACCGCGATCGAGGGACTCGTGCCGCTGGTGTTGTTCTTCAGTCACGGCGGCTGGCCCACGGCGATCGCCGCATTCGTCATGCTGTGCTTCCACTTTGGCATCCTGTCGTCGATTCCGATGGGGGTGCCGCTGGAGTGGAACGTCTTCATGATGTTCAGCGTGCTGGCGCTATTCGTTGGCCACGCCGCTGTTGGGTTGGGCGACCTGACGACACCGCTGCCGATCGTCCTGTTCGCCGTCGTCGCGGGCACCGTCGTGACGGGAAACCTGTTGCCGCGCAAGGTATCCTTCCTGCCGGGCATGCGCTATTACGCCGGCAACTGGGACACCACGCTGTGGTGCATCAAGCCGTCGGCGGAGGTGAAGATCGGCAAGGGCGTCGTGGCGATCGCGAGCATGCCCGCCGCCCAGCTGGAGAAGTTCTACGGCAGCAAGGAAGCCGCGCAGATCCCGATGTACATGGGATATGCGTTCCGCGCCTTCAACACTCACGGCCGGGCCTTGTTCACCTTGGCCCACCGCGCGATGGTCGATCAGAACGAGGACGACTACGTCCTCACCGACGGTGAGCGAATTTGCAGCACGGCCATCGGGTGGAATTTCGGCGACGGGCACTTCAGCAACGAACAGTTGGTCGCCGCCCTGCACAAGCGCTGCCACTTCGAGCCGGGTGAGGTGCGCGTGGTGATGCTCGACGCCCAGCCGATCCACCGACAGACCCAGCAGTATCGGCTGGTGGACGCCGCCACTGGCGAGTTCGAACGCGGCTACGTCCGGGTGGCCGACATGGTGACCCGCCAGCCCTGGGCGGACGACGTGCCCGTCCAGCTGCTCGAGTCACGCCGAACGTGAAGCTGTTGCGAGATCACGACGATTTCTTCGCAACAGCTTCACGCTCGATGCATCGTTTGAGGCTTCAGGCGCTGGCCCGCACTTCCTTGGTCGCGGCGACCAGGTTGCTCAGCGACGCCGAAACTTCGTCGGGGTTACGGGTTTTCAGGCCGCAGTCGGGGTTGACCCAAAGCCGTTCGGCAGGAACGGCTTTCAGTGCAGCCCGCAGCGACTTGGCGATCTCGTCGGTGCTCGGCACCCGCGGCGAATGGATGTCGTAGACACCCGGGCCAACACTGTTGGAGAAGCCGATCGAGTTCAGGTCGTCGAGCACCTCCATGTGCGAGCGGGCCGCCTCGATGGACGTGACGTCGGCGTCCAGGTCGGCGATCGCACCGATCACCTCACCGAACTCCGAGTAGCACAGGTGCGTGTGGATCTGCGTCGCGTCCGAGACACCCGACGTCGCCAGCCGGAACGAGCCGACCGCCCAATCCAGGTAGGCCTGCTTGTCGGCGTCGCGCAGCGGCAGCAGCTCCCGCAACGCGGGTTCGTCGACCTGGATCACCGCGATGCCGGCGGACTGCAGGTCCACCGTCTCGTCGCGAATCGCGAGCGCAACCTGGTTGGCGGTGTCGGCCAGCGGCTGGTCGTCGCGGACGAACGACCACGCCAGAATCGTGACCGGACCGGTGAGCATGCCCTTGACCGGCTTGTCGGTCAGCGACTGGGCGTATTTGGCCCAATCCACCGTCATCGGGTGCTGGCGGGTGACGTCACCGTAGAGCACCGGCGGGCGCACGCAGCGGCTGCCGTAGGACTGCACCCAGCCGTTCTTGGTGGCAAAAAAGCCATCCAGCTGCTCGGCGAAGTACTGCACCATGTCGTTGCGCTCCGGCTCGCCGTGCACCAGCACGTCCAGACCCAGCTGCTCTTGCAGCTTGATCACATCGGCGACCTCGGATTGCATCCGGCGGGTGTACTCGGCCTCGTCGATCTCACCGGCGACCAGCGCGGCGCGGGCCTTGCGGATCTCGACGGTCTGCGGGAACGACCCGATCGTGGTCGTCGGCAGCGGCGGCAGGTGCAGCCGGTTGTTCTGCGCCTCGCGGCGTTTCGCCGCCGGGCCACGCTCCGTGCCCCCGGACTTCGCGATCGAGTCGAGGCGGGCGCGCACCTGGTTGTTGTTCAGGCGCGGGTCCTTCTTGCGTGAGGCGACGGCCGCATTGGACGCGGCGATTTCGTCGGCCACCGCGTCGCGGCCGTCCTTCAGCGCCCGTGCCAATGTGGCTACCTCGTGGACCTTCTCGGCGCCGAAGGCCAGCCAGCTGCGCAGCGCGTCGTCGAGGTCGGTCTCGGGTTCCAGCGAGTACGGCACGTGCAGCGTCGAGCACGACGTCGAGACCGCCACGGACCCAGCCGAGCCGAGCAGGCCGGCAAGCTTGCCCAGCGCCGATTCCAGGTCGGTGCGCCAGATGTTGCGGCCGTCGACGACGCCGGCCACCAGTGTCTTGCCGGCTAATCCGGGAACCGACGCCACCGCGGTGTTGGGGCCGTAGATCAAGTCGACACCGATCGCCTCGACGGGTGTGCGCGCCAGCGCGGGCAGCGCGGTGCCGGGGTCGCCGAAGTAGGTGGCGACGTGGATCGCGGGCCGCTTCTTCACCGAGCCCAGCTCGTTGTACACCTTCTCCGCCAGGGCGGCGGCGTCGGCGGAGATGTCGGTGACCAGCACCGGCTCATCGAGCTGTACCCATTCGGCGCCATTGTCGGCGAGCAGGCCGAGTAGTTCGGCGTAGAGCGGAACGATCTCGTTGAGCCGCTCGATCGGGGCGCCGCCGCCGTCGACCGCCTTGCTCAGCAGCAGGAAGGTGAGCGGACCGATGATCACCGGGCGTGCCGGAACCCCTTGGTCGCGGGCTTCTTTGAGCTCAGCGAGCACCTTCTCGGGGTGCAGCGAGAACGAGGTCTTTGGCCCGATCTCCGGGACGATGTAGTGGTAGTTGGTGTCGAACCACTTGGTCATCTCCAGCGGCGCGATGTCTCCGGTGCCGCGGGCGGCCGCGAAGTAGCGGTCCAGGTCGTCGGAGACCTCCTGTACCCGCGTCGGCAGCGCACCGAGCAGCACAGCGGTGTCGAGCATCTGGTCGTAGTAGGAGAAGGTATTCACCGGCACAGAATCCAGGCCAGCCGCGACCAGCTGCGACCAGGTGTCGCGGCGCAGGGTGGCAGCGACGTTCTCCAGCTCGGAGCGGTTGGTACGGCCTGCCCAGTAGCCCTCGGTGGCGCGCTTCAGTTCGCGTTTCGGGCCGATACGTGGGGAGCCGGTGACGGTGGCGGTAAACGGGGTAGCGGTCACAATGGTTCTTGGTCCTTCAATCGACGGGGTGGTCACCGCCAACGGACGCAAAACCGATCCGGCGCAGTGCACACAGCCACTGCAACCGTTACGGCCGGACGCCCATTCCTCGAGGCGGTGAGCCGCCAGGCGCGGCGCGCCCGGCACAGCCGGCAGGTCTTCGGACTCACAGGCGTGCACCGGGTGGTGCTCCTACTGGCCGTCGCTTCCCGGTCTCGGTTCTTTCTAAGACCAGTGCTTGTAGACGGCGGTCGTTCCTGCATACCGCTGCGGGACAGTCCCGGACTTTCACCGGGTTCCCTCTTACGAAGCACATCTAACATGCTTCGCTCGATGCCGACGCCGTCACCAGATGACGAAGTCGGCAGACCAACTGCGTAGTGCAGATTACCTGGTGGTCAGCGCTTCGGCGATGGGCAGGTCGCCGTTGTTGAACTCGATGGTCTGCCCGATCGTCGCGTCATCGCTCAGCACAGCGGCCACCACCAGCGCGACGTCCTCCCGCGAGACCTCTGCTTTCGAAGCGCCGACGGCGCCCACGGCGATCCGGCCGGTCGCCGGTTCGAGCGTCAGGCGGCTGGGCCCCAGCACGGTCCAATCGAGGTCACCGGCCCGAAGGTGGGTATCGGCGGCCGCCTTGGCCTCGGCGTAGTGGAAGAACGGATCGTCCGCCGGGACACCGTGGTCGGGCCCCGCGCCGAAGTAGGACACCATCACGAAGCGCCGCACGCCCGCCTGCCCGGCCGCATCGATCACCCGTATCGCGGCGTCGCGGTCGACGGCGTAGGTGCGGGCCGGGTTGCCGCCACCGGCGCCGGCGGAGAACACCACCGCGTCGTGCCCGGCGAACAACTCGGCCAGCGCGTCGGTGTCCAGGGTCTCGATATCCGCCACGACCGAGTGGGCACCCGTCGCGGCGACGTCCTCGGCGTGGTCGGGGTTACGGAAGACCGATGTCACCTGATCACCGCGCGCAGTCAGGATGCGAGCCAGGTGCAAAGCCACCTTGCCGTGGCCGCCGATGACGACGATGCGGGTCATGGTTTTCGACGCTACCCGCCGGCTAAGCACCCCCGCGGCGAGCCGTCCAACGGATTTGGTCAACAATCGAGGAACAACCTCATGTCTTAAGGAGAAGTCATGGCTGAAGCCGTCATCGTCGAGGCAGTTCGTTCACCGGTCGGCAAACGGAACGGCGGCTTGTCCGGCGTACATCCCGCCGACCTGTCCGCGCAGGTTCTCAATGGACTTGTCCAGAAGGCCGGCGTCGACCCCGAGATCGTCGACGACGTGATTTGGGGATGCGTCATGCAAGCCGGCGAGCAGTCCCTCGACATCGCGCGCACCGCGTTGCTGACCGCCGGCTGGCCGGAGACCGTTCCCGGTGTCACCGTCGACCGTCAGTGTGGGTCCAGCCAGCAGTCGATTCACTTCGCCGCCGCCGGCGTGATCGCCGGGCACTACGACGTCGTCGTCGCCGGGGGTGTGGAGTCGATGTCGCGGACGCCGATGGGAGCTTCGCTCGCCAACGGCGGCAGGCCGTTCTCCCAGACTTTCCTGGACCGCTATCACGGCGCCATCCCGAATCAGGGCATCGGCGCGGAGATGATCGCCGAGCAGTGGGGGTTCGACCGGACCAAGGTCGACGAGTACTCCCTCGGCTCGCACGAAAAAGCCGCTGCTGCACAGGATTCCGGCGCCTTCGATGACCAGATCGTGGGCATCAAGGATCAGGACGGCAACGTAGTGCTCAAGGATGAGGGCATCCGCCGGGGGACGCCGATAGAGAAGATGGCGCAACTGAAGCCCGCCTTCAAGGAGGACGGCGTGATCCACGCCGGGAACTCCAGCCAGATCTCCGACGGGTCGGCCGCGTTGCTGTTCATGTCGGCGGAGAAGGCGAAGGAGTTGAAGCTCACTCCGATCGCCAGGGTGCACACCGCCACACTGGCCGGTGCCGACCCGGTGATCATGCTGACCGCGCCGATCCCGGCGACGCAGAAGGCGCTGAAGCGCTCCGGTCTGAAACTGGAGGACATCGGGGTGTTCGAGGTCAACGAGGCGTTTGCTCCGGTGCCGCTGGCGTGGCTGAAGGACATCGGGGCTGACGAGAAGAAGCTCAACCCCAACGGCGGTGCGATCGCGCTCGGTCACCCACTGGGCGGATCCGGTGCCCGGATCATGACCACGATGCTTTACCACATGCGGGACAAGGGAATTCGCTACGGCCTGCAGACGATGTGTGAGGGCGGTGGCCAGGCCAACGCCACCATCGTGGAGCTGCTGTGACCGACGCCGCAGTGCTCACCGAGCGCCGGGGGGACGTCCTCGTCATCACGATCAACCGGCCGGAGGCACGCAACTGTGTCAACGGCGCCGTCAGCATCGGCGTCGGTGATGCGCTTGAGCAGGCTCAGCACGACACCGACGTGCGGGCGGTGGTGATCACCGGTGCCGGCGACAAATCCTTCTGCGCCGGAGCAGATCTCAAGGCGATTTCGCGCCGCGAGAATCTGTATCACCCCGACCACGGCGAATGGGGGTTCGCCGGCTACGTCCACCACTTCATCGACAAGCCGACGATCGCCGCGGTCAACGGCACCGCGCTGGGTGGTGGCACCGAGCTGGCCCTGGCCAGCGACCTGGTGGTGGCCGAGGAACGCGCGCAGTTCGGTCTGCCGGAGGTCAAGGTGGGCCTGCTC
>Ga0209248_10000034_pt1 | contig 41677 bp, 37 predicted proteins | sample BogFormECP04_OM1_FD_188241 | JGI IMG/M metagenome (GOLD analysis project Ga0209248, IMG submission 188241) | Bog forest soil microbial communities from Calvert Island, British Columbia, Canada - ECP04_OM1 (SPAdes) (version 2) | ecosystem: Environmental > Aquatic > Freshwater > Wetlands > Bog ... | reverse complement strand
CGCCGAAGCCCGGCCACAGGAACTTGCCACCTTCACCGCGGCGGAACCAGTTGACGAAGAACACCTTCGGCAGCTTGGACTCGTCGGAGTTCTTGCCCAGGTCGAGCCAGTGCTGGAAGTAGTCGGCCACGTGGTAGCCCAGGAACGGCAGCATGGCCATCGGGTCGCGGCGAACGGTGCCGACCTTGCCCTCGGCGGCGGCCGTCTGCTCGCTGCCCATGGTGGCGCCCATGAAGACGCCGTGCTGCCAGTCCCGGGCCTCGGTCACCAGCGGCACGGTGGTCTTGCGGCGGGCGCCGAACAGGATGCCGGAGATCGGCACGCCTTGCGGGTCGTCCCACTCGGGAGCCAGGGTGGGGCACTGCGACATCGGCGTGCAGTACCGCGAATTCGGATGTGCCGCTTTGGTTTCCGTTTCGCGAAGATCCCAGTCGTTGCCCTTCCAGTCGATCAGGTGATCCGGCTCGCCCTCGAGACCTTCCCACCACACGTCGTCGTCGTCGGTGAGCGCGACGTTGGTGAAGACGGTGTTGCCCTTGGCGATGGTGCGCATCGCGTTCGGGTTGGACTTCCAGTTGGTGCCCGGCGCAACCCCGAAGAAGCCGAACTCGGGATTAACGGCGTAGAGCCGGCCGTCCTTTCCGAACCGCATCCAGGCGATGTCGTCGCCGAGCGTTTCGGCGCGCCAGCCCGGAATGGTCGGCTGCAGCATTGCCAGGTTCGTTTTGCCGCATGCCGACGGGAATGCCGCGGCGAAGTAGTAAGCCTTGTTCTCGGGGGAAATCAGCTTGAGGATCAGCATGTGCTCGGCCAGCCAGCCCTCGTCGTGAGCCATGGCCGAAGCGATTCGCAGCGAATAGCACTTCTTGCCCAATAGCGCGTTGCCGCCGTAACCCGAACCGTAGCTCCAGATTTCGCGGGTTTCCGGGAAGTGGGTGATGTATTTGGTGTCGTTGCACGGCCACGGGACGTCTTTTTGCCCGTCCTCCAGCGGAGCGCCGACGGAGTGCAATGCCTTGACGAAGAACCCGTCGTCGCCGATCTTCTCCAATGCCGCCTTGCCCATGCGGGTCATGGTGCGCATCGACACGACCACGTATTCGGAGTCGGTGATCTCCACGCCCAGCTTGGGGTCGTCGGCACCGAGCGGGCCCATGCAGAACGGCACCACCCACATGGTGCGACCCCGCATGCAACCGCGGTACAGGTCGGTCATGGTCGAGCGCATCTCGGCCGGGTCCATCCAGTTGTTGGTCGGACCGGCGTCGATCTCGCGCTCGGAACAGATGTAGGTCCGCGATTCGACGCGCGCGACGTCAGAGGGGTCCGACAACGCCAGGTAGGAGTTGGGCCGCTTCTCCGGGTTCAGCGGCTTGAAGGTGCCCGCCTCCACCAGCTGGTCGCAGAGCCGCCGCCACTCTTCCTCGGAACCGTCAGCGAAGACCACCCGATCCGGCTGGGTGAGCTCGGCGACCTCCTCCACCCAGGACAGCAGGCCCTGGTGATTCGTCGGCGCGGTATCCAGACCGGGAACGGTCGCTGAAGTCATCGAAATCTCCTGCACTCATCTGCGTGGGCGGCTGCTCCAAGGCTCAGAGCGGACCATTTCGCCCGTGCGGCTTTGCGGTGGCCCTTTGTACAGGTTATCGCGGGGAATATCGGAAGGGCAGGTCGGGAGAGTATTGGATCACTCACAAGAACGATTCAGAACACGTTATCGGCGGTATTCGGCGACGCGGTTTCGTCGATTTCATCGTTGCCGGCAGCTGCCGGGGTGTCATCGGCCCTGATCGGGGATTCCGAGTCGCCGGGCGGGGCATCCGAGCCCTCGGTCTGGCTGACGGCGTCGCCGGGCGCCGCGGGTTCGCCGAGTTCGGCCCGCACCGCTTCCAGCGCAGCCTGCAGCGTCGGCATCTCCCGGCTGCGCAGCGCGGCGGCGCGCGCCCCGACGACGGCGTGCTCGCGCAGTTCGGTGTCGATGACCCCGACCTGCTCGGTGACCCGCGCGCTTTCGACCTCGTCTTGCTCGCCCAACGCCGCGGCCAGCGACGACTCGGCGCCCAGCACCCGGGTCGCGACCAGCTGCTCGAGTGCCGAGCGCAGCTGTGCGGTCGCTTCGCCGGCCCAACGGTCCAGCAATGCGCGATCGCGCAGCAGGCCGCGGGTGCCGACCACCCAGACGGTCAGCGCAAGCCCGATCGCGGCACACGCGACGGCTCCAGCGACGGTGAGTCCCGGCGTCAGGTCGGCCAGCAGCCGGCTCAGCGTCAACGCCACACCCAACCCGAAACCGGCGCCCACCAGCATCATCAGCCGGGTCTCCAGCCGTCGCGACTTCAGCTGCGGGGCCGGCATCTCGATCTTGGGCAGGGCGGCGGGTGCCGGCGGGTCGGCCGGCAGCCCCAGGCTTTTCGCGACGTCGGCCAAATGTGTGTTGGTCCCCTCGTCCACCTCGGCGACCACCTCGTCGATGCGATGGCGCGTGTAGGACTCAAACGCCGGCAGTTGGCGTCGGGTCAGACCCGCCGCGTCTTCCTGCAGCTCGGAGCGCACCGAGGCGCAGCGGTTACGGGCGAAGTACGACAGCTGGACCCGAGCCTGCTGGGCCTGGCTGCGCAGCGCGATCGTGCGCTCGGACTTCGACAGCCGCCGCTCCCGCAGGATGCCGCTGCGCTGCTCACGTAATGCCTCGACCCGCGCTCGCCGGCCCGCGCCGTCGGCGTCCCTGTCGTAGCGGTCGGCGACGTTCTGCAGCCGGGATTCCCAGGCCCGCAACCTGTTTCGTCGCGCAAGATCGGTGTCGGCGAGCTGTTCGCGTACCGCGGCGACGAGGTCGTCGACTTGTGGATCGCCGCGGTCGGGCAGGGCAGCCACGCCTGTCCAGGGCACGTCGCGGTAGCGCGGCGCGTGCGCCGACAACGCCTCGCGGTCGGCGGCCAGGACATCGGCCCAGGCGCGATGCACGTCGATCTTCGACACCGCACCGATCACCGCGTCGGTATCTGCGACCGCCGCGTCGAGCAGCGCACAGTCCGATTCGGTCAGCGCGGCCGCCGCCGAGACGACGAACACCACCGCCGTCGGCACCTCGCCGGCCGCCAGGTCGGTCGACTCGACGAACGTGTGCTCGGGCAACCGTTCGCTCAGTGCCGCGACGACACCGCTGACCCCGGCCAGCCAAGGACCGGTCACCAGGACCACGTCGCGGCGCAGAGTGGTCGGCGCACCCAGCCGCGGCCCGATAGCCGCCACCATTGCATCTACTGCGTCGTCTGCGTCTTCTGCGGCGAATGCGCCGCTGCCTGCCTGGTCGGTCACGTTGAATCCCCGACCTTCGACCATAGCCGCAGCGAACCCCTGACGATGTCGGCGCCACACGCCCGGTGCAAGCCCGCCACCGGTCCATGATGGTAGCGCTGCCAGCCCACGGCGCGGCGCAAGTAGGCCGCGGCGCTGCCGCAACGATCAACGTTCAGGCCGGCTGCCTCGACGACGTCGACGGCGGCCGCCATCCGGGCGACAACCGTGTCGTCGCAAGACAGGAACTCGGCGATGCGCCGGTCGCTGACGGCCAGCGTCTCCAATTCGGCGAAGGCGTCCAGCACGCGGCGGTAGTGCACCTGCGCGCCGACCGACTCGATCGCGTGGACAACGTCGTCAATGCAGCTCAGGCGCCGCAACGTGGCGCGGGTCTGGTCCCGGGTCGCGCCGCGACGGATCGCGGCCACGGCCTGCTCAACGCCGAACACGTCGAGGGCGTCGAGCAACTCTGGCGCGACCGGCCGCCCGGCGGGCCGGGGGGCCAGCACCTGCAGCGCGGCCCACAACGTGTCGTCCAGCAGATCGTCGAGGGCGGCAATTGCAAGCAGTCCCACCACCGGCTGGATCGGCAGACCGGTGTGCGCGGCCAGCCGTGCGCAGCGGGTTCTCGCCGCGCCGGTCGGCCCGTGCGGGTGCACCCCCGGTTCGGTGGTGGCGATCAGATCCGCCTTGTTCAGCACCGCCACGACCGGCCGGGCGGCCGCCCTGATCGCGTCGCGATCCTCGGGTTTGACCACCTCAGCGATGACGTAGACGTCGACGTCGGCTTCCGCTGACTCGGTGCAGGTCACCGCGATCGTTCCCCGCACGTCCGCAATACGCGCCAGTGCCTGCGCGAGAGTGCTGCGGCCTACACCGCGACGTCCGGATACGGCCACCCGCAGCGGCGCGGCCAGCCGATCGGCGATCGCAGCGCAACGCGAGTCAGCCACCTCGGTGGCAAATCGCTTCAGCTCATCGACGAAAATCTGATGCCCCTGTTCGATCACGTGTTTGGCCAGCGTCGTATCGCTCCTGTAGCTCGAATGGTGACATCTGCGCCGCCCGGATGCGAGCCACTCGCTACCAGCCGAAGGCAACTGTTGGGTATCAATCTGGGCCGCGGGAGGCAACATCATCGGTTCATGGGTAACGATGAACGGATGCGTGCGCAGCCCCCGGTGGAAGCGGCCACACCGCCGACACCGCCAGAAACCCTGCCCGCGGCACGCACTGCCGGCGGGTATCGCCGGACCACCAGCTTCCGGACCCGGCGTTCGGCATTGTCGGCGGCCCAGCAGCGGACCTGGGAGCGGTTGTGGCCCGAACTCGGGATGATGGCGGCGCCGCAGCAGAGCCCTGATGCGCCCGACGAGCCGCTGGCCACTCGCGCCTGGTTCGGCCGTGATGCACCGCTCGTCCTCGAAATTGGCTGCGGCACAGGGACTTCTACGCTTGCGATGGCGCAACTGGAGCCAGAAGTCGACGTCATCGCCGTCGAGGTCTATCGACGCGGGCTGGCACAGCTGCTCAGCGCCATCGACCGGGAAAACGTCACCAATGTCCGGTTGATCCGCGGGGATGCCGTCGACGTGCTGGAAAACCTGATCACTCCGGGCTCGCTGAGCGGAGCCCGGGTGTTCTTTCCCGATCCATGGCCCAAGGGGCGGCACCACAAACGCCGGCTGCTCCAGCCCGCCACGGTTGCCCTGATCGCCGACCGGCTGCGTCCCGGAGGTGTGCTGCACGCCGCCACCGACCATCCCGGGTACGCCGAGCAGATTGCCGAGGTCGGTGACGCCGAACCCCGCCTGGCGCGGGTCGGGCCGGACCACGGCGAACTGGCGATCTCGGTCGTCCGCCCGTCTACTAAATACGAGGACAAGGCGCAGCATGCCGGCAGCGCCGTCACCGAATTGGTCTGGGAAAGACGCTAACCATGAGCCTGACCGAAGATACAACAACCGAACCGGCGCCGCCGCCGGGCGAAGCTATCGCCGGTGTCGGACCAGCCGTTCACCGCGTGCTGCTGGTGTGGGACGCGCCGAACCTGGACATGGGCCTGGGATCCATCCTGGGCCGCAGGCCCACCGCACTGGAACGCCCCCGCTTCGACGCGCTCGGCCGCTGGCTGCTGGCCCGCACCGCCGAGGTCGCAGCCAAGAGGCAGAGCGACCAGGAAATCGCAGCCGAGCCCGAAGCCACCGTGTTCACCAACATCGCGCCGGGCAGCGCCGACGTGGTCAGGCCGTGGGTGGATGCGCTGCGTAATGTGGGGTTCGCTGTTTTCGCCAAGCCGAAACTCGACGAAGACAGCGATGTCGACAGCGACATGCTGGACCACATCGCTCAGCATCGAGCCGACGGTTTGGCGGCGCTGGTGGTGGCATCGGCCGATGGCCAGGCTTTCCGCCAACCACTTGAGGAAATCTCGCGCGACGGGGTACCCGTCCAGGTGCTTGGATTTCGCGAACATGCGAGTTGGGCGCTAGCGTCGGATACCTTGGAGTTTGTCGACCTGGAGGACATCGCGGGTGTTTTCCGGGAGCCGCTGCCGAGAATCGGCCTCGATTCGCTGCCTGAGAAGGGGGCGTGGCTGCAACCGTTCCGGCCGTTGTCTTCGTTGCTGACCTCGCGCGTCTGACAACTCAAAACCAATGCGCGGGTCGCCGCAGATCCAGTAAGGAGCTTACGTGTTCGCCTGGTGGGGTCGAACTGTGTACCGCTACCGGTTCATCGTAATCGGCGTCATGGTGGCGCTATGCCTCGGCGCAGGCATCTTCGGGATCAGCCTCGGCAAGCACGTCACGCAGAGCGGTTTCTTCGACGACAGCAGCCAGTCGGTCAAGGCTTCAGTACTGGGCGACGACACCTACGGTCGCGACCGGACCAGCCACATCGTGGCTACTTTTACGGCTCCATCAGGCAAGACGGTCGACGACCCGGCCTGGTCGAAGCAGATCACGGACCAACTCAGCAAATTCAAAGCCGATCACCCCGAACAGGTACTGGACTGGGTCGGCTACCTGAGAGCACCGAATGCCCCGGCGGTCAAGGGCATGGCGACAGAAGACAAGAAGCACACCTTTGCGTCGATCATGCTCAAGGGCGACAGCGACGACTCGATTCTCAATAACTACAAGGCGGTCGCACCCGACCTGCAGAAACTCGAGGGCGGCAAGGTCGAAGTCGCCGGCCTCGAACCGGTGGCGAACGGATTGACCGGCACCATCGAAACCGACCAACGACGAATGGAAGTCCTGGCGCTGCCGCTGGTGGCGGTGGTGTTGTTCCTGGTTTTCGGCGGGGTCGTCGCCGCCTGCCTGCCGGTGATGGTCGGCGGTCTGGCGATCGCCGGCGCGCTGGGCATCATGCGATTGATCGCGATGTTCGCTCCGGTGAACTTCTTCGCTCAACCCGTGGTGACCATGATCGGCCTCGGCATCGCCGTGGACTACGGGCTGTTCGTGGTGAGCCGGTTCCGGGAGGAGATCGCCGAGGGCTACGACAGCGAGGTCGCCGTTCGCCGCACGATGATGACGGCCGGGCGCACCGTGACATTCTCAGCGGTGCTGATCGCGGTGTCCGCGGCCAGCATGCTGGTGTTCCCGCAAGGCTTCCTGAAGTCGCTGACCTACGCCGTCATCGCGGCGGTCATGCTGTCGGCGATTTTGTCGATCACCATCCTGCCGGCGGTGCTGGGAATTCTCGGCCACCACGTCGACGCGCTGGGCGTGCGGACGCTGTTGCGGGTGCCATTCTTGGCGAACTGGAAGCCGTCGCGGGCGTACCTGAACTGGCTGGCAAACCTGCTGCAAAAGACCAAGACCCGAGAAGAGGTCGAGCAGGAGTTCTGGGGCAAGCTGGTCAACCGGGTGATGAAGCGTCCACTGGTGTTCGCCATTCCGATCGTGGTGGCGATGATCCTGCTGATCATCCCACTGGGCAACTTGAAGCTCGGCGGCTTCAGCGAGAAGTACCTGCCGCCGAGCAACCCGGTCCGGATGGCACAGGAGCACTTCGACAAGCTGTTCCCCAGTTACCGCACCCAGCAGCTCACCCTGGTGATCGAAAGCGATAACCATAAGAAGGTCACCGACCAGCAGGTCGCGGAAATCCGCAACGACGTTGGCTCTGTCACCGGATTCACCGGCAAAAACTGGCAGGACCGGCCGTGTCCGACGATCGCGGACAACCCCTGCGTGGCAGGCCCGAATGGCACCAGCCACCCCAAGGACGATTCGGCGCGGGTGATCCAGAACGGGCTGGTCAACGGCAATGACGCGGCAAAAAAGATCAACGAATTGCGGGCCATCTCGGCACCGAAGGGGCTGACTGTTCTGGTCGGCGGAACACCCGCGCTCGAGCAGGACGCCATCCGCGGCATTTTCAGCAAGCTGCCGCTGATGTTGGTCATCCTGCTGACCACCACAACGTTGTTGATGTTCCTGGCGTTCGGATCTCTGGTGCTGCCGATCAAAGCGACAGTGATGAGCGCACTGACGCTGGGATCGACGATGGGCATCTTGACGTGGATCTTCGTCGACGGTCACTTCGCCAAGCTGCTCAATTTCACGCCGACGCCGCTGACCGCGCCGGTGATCGGACTAATCATCGCCGTCGTCTTCGGTTTGTCGACCGACTATGAGGTGTTCCTGGTCTCCCGGATGGTCGAGGCTCGAGCACGCGGCATGTCGACCGCCGAGGCCATCCGGATCGGCACCGCGGCCACCGGTCGCATCATCACCGCGGCGGCGACCGTCCTTGCCGTCGTCGCCGGCTCGTTCATCTTCTCGGACCTGGTGATGATGAAGTATCTGGCGTTCGGGTTGATGGCGGCATTGCTGTTGGACGCCACAGTCATCCGGATGTTCTTGGTGCCGTCGGTGATGAAGCTGCTCGGCGACGACTGCTGGTGGGCACCGATGTGGATGAAACGCCTGCAGAACCGCATCGGGCTGGGCGAGATCCACCTGCCCGATGAGCGCAAGAAGCCTGTCCCGCGGGCCCGCGCCGAGCGGCCGGCGGTCGCCGCGCGGCCCGCCGTCGCCGCGAACCCGCGGCCACCGCACGACCCCACCCACCCCGGCGCGGAGGCTCCGCCCGTTCCCCAAAGGCCAGCCAGCCCGGCTGGGCCCGCCCCTCGGCCGGAATTCCGGCTGCCGGCTCAGGACACGCCCTCGGCCGCAGGCACCACGAAGATGCGCGCCGCTGGCCGCCCGGAGCCCAAAGAGCCGCCGACGACGCGCTTCTCGGCCCAGCCGAACTCTGCGCCGTCGCCCGCCCCCGGGCGCCCGCCGACTCCCGGCACCCCACCGCCGCCCCAACCGCCCCGCGGCGAAGAACGCGAAATAGAGTCCTGGCTCAGCGAATTGCGGGGGCCCCAGCCGAACGACCGCCCCGCCGATCCACGCGGCACAATGCCGCCGCCGCCATCGAAACCGTCTGCCGACCAAACCCGCGCGATGCCGATTCCGACGGAACACCCTGCGGGACAACGGCCTGACGCCGAGGACGATGCAACCACTGCCATCCCGACGGCCCCGCGTGACGAGAAAGACCCGGACGTCGCCACGCAGAAACCGAACGCCCACGGAAAAGACGCCGAGGGCCGCGATCGGACGCGTCAGCGTCGCGGCGGCGGGCTCAGCGCGCAGGATTTGCTGCGCCGAGAAGGCCGCATCTAGTCGTCGGATTTGCGTTCCGGCTCAGGCACATCCGGTTCGGCTTGGATGATGGACGCTTCTGGATCTTCGGCTTCCTTGGCCGCGGCGGACGGATCCTTGGCTAGCAGCACCTGGAACGCGTTGTTGAAGAAAGCGACCGTCGGGACGGCCAGCAGCGCGCCGACGATCCCGAAGAGCACACCGCCCGTCGAGATCGCCACCACCACTGCCAACGGATGGATCGACACCGCGCGGCCCATCACCAACGGCTGCAAGATGTGCGCCTCGAGCTGGTTCACGCCGATGATGACCCCGAGCGTGATCAGCGCGTAGACAAAGCCCTTCGCCAGCAGCGCGACCACCACCGCGAGAAAACCGCTGATGACGGCACCGACCAGCGGGATGGCGGCACCGAGAAACACCAATGAGGCCAGCGGCAGAGCCAGTGGCACGCTCATGATCGCCAAACCGGTGCCGACTCCGGCCGCGTCGACCAACGCCACCAGGAAGGTGGCCCGTACATAGCCGATCAGCGACCCGTATCCGGCATTGCCCGCCGCGCGTACCCGGTCTCGGACGTCGGCAGGGAAGATCTTCGTGACGTACTGCCAGATATTGCGCCCGCCGTAGAGGAAGAAGATCAGCGTGAAGAACATCAGCAGTGCCGCAGTGAGGATTTCGGTGACGGTGGCCGCTGTCGACAAGGCGCCGCTGGTCAACTTCGCCTGATTGTTCTGCAGCGCCTGGATCGCCGCGTTGCCGGCGTTGTCGATCTGCTGGCGGCTCAGGTGCAGCGGCCCTTCGATCAGCCATTTCTTGGCGGAGTCAATGCTGCGGGTGACCTGATTGACCAAGTCCGGCAAACCGACGACGAACTGGCTGATTACGAATGTCAAGATGCCGCCCAGAACCGCGAAGCCGGCCAGTATGACCAGGGCGACCGCGCCGCCGCGGGGCGCGCCGCGGCGGTCCAGCCAATCCACCGCCGGAACCAGCAATGCGCTCAACATCAACGCCAGCAACAGCGGGACAACGATGATTTCCAAGCGTGCAATAACCCACAGCAACGCGACCAGCGCCGCCAGGATGACCAACAACCGCCAGGACCAGGCGGCCGCCTTCCGAACGATGGGTTCTACTGAGTCCTCGTGGTTGGCGTCGGTCTTCGACGGCATATGGTCAAGCCTAACGGCCGAGGCCAAGGTCACCGTTCGCAAACACAGTGCGGACACCCGCGCCGCGCACCGATTATGGTGCGACGTGCGCGGCTACGCTGATGAACGTGTCTCGCGACGCGCCGGCCACAACCGTGAACGGCCAGCACGAAGAACCCGCCCGCGGCAAGTACTGGTGGGTGCGCTGGGCCGTTCTGGGCGTCGTTGCGATCGTGCTCGCGGTCGAAGTGGCCCTGGTGTGGGACCAGCTGGCCAAGGCCGCCAAGAGCCTGTACTCAGCGAAGTGGTACTGGCTGCTGGCCTCGGCCCTGGCCGCCGTTGTCTTGATGCACAGCTTCGCTGAGGTGCAACGGACCCTGCTGGCATCGGCCGGGGTACGCGTCAAAGAGCTGCGCTCGGAAGCCGCCTATTACGCGGCCAACGCGTTGAGTACCACGCTGCCCGGCGGTCCGGTGCTCGCAGCGACGTTTTTGCTTCGGCAGCAACGGGTTTGGGGTGCATCGACGTTGGTGGCGTCGTGGCAGCTGGTGATGTCGGGTGTGCTGCAAGCGGCTGGGCTGGCACTGCTCGGTCTGGGCGGCGCGTTCTTTCTGGGCGCGAAGAACAACCCGTTCTCGCTGTTGTTTACCCTGGGCGGCTTCGTCGTGTTGTTGCTGCTGGCACAGGCGGTGGCGTCGCGCCCGGAACTGATCGACGGGATCGGGTGCCGGATGTTGTCGTGGGTCAACTCGGTTCGTAGCAGGCCGGCCGACACCGGCCTGGCGAAGTGGCGCGAGATGCTCTCCCAGCTGGAATCGGTCAGCCTGCGCCGCCGGGATTTGGCGGCCGCGTTCAGCTGGTCGCTGGTGAACCGCTTCTCCGACGTCGCCTGCCTCGGCTTCGCCGCTTACGCGGCCGGTTACCACGCATCGATAGGCGGGTTGACGGTCGCCTGCGCGGCTGCGCGCGCGGTCGGCACGATACCGCTGATGCCCGGCGGTCTACTGGTCGTTGAGGCGGTGCTGGTACCTGGTTTGGTGTCCAGTGGCATGCCGTTGCCCGGCGCCATCTCGACGATGTTGATCTACCGGTTGATCAGCTGGTTGTTGCTCGCTGCGGTCGGCTGGGTGGTGTTTTTCTTCATGTTCCGCACCGAGAACCAGATCGACCCGGACGACGCCGATATCGAAAGCGTCGACCTCAGCAGCGACATCGCATCGGCCGCCGAGCCCGTCGCGGTGGAGCTGCCCGAAGATGCGCTACAAGGCCCGGTGCCACCGCCGGATCCGGCCGCCGAGCCCCTGCCCAAAACCAGGCCGGCGACTACCTAACGGCGCTCAGTCCCGGCATCGTCGCGGCACCAGGTGCGGCCGGGACACCGGCTGGAGGTACCGCGCCCTGGGCGCCATTGAGGGCCTGCGCCGCGGCACCCGGAAGGCCGCCAGGCAGCCCGCCCGGCAGACCGCCGGGTAGTCCGCCCTGCGCGTTCTGCATTAGGCCGAGCACCTGGGGAAGGCTGATCGGCAACTTGCACCTGGTGGACAGTCCCGCGAGCGGCATCGCGATCGTCTGCAGATCACTGGCCGCCTTGGGGTTGGCGTCGAAGTAGCTCTTCATCGAGTTGACCGAGTCCGGTCCGGCCGGTTGCTGCAAGACGGTGGTCATCGCCTGGTTGGTCTCCGGATGCCCGTCCAGATAGTCGCCGGCCGACCTGGCGACGTTGCCGATCGCTCTGGCCATCTCACTGGCAGCACAGGGATCGGACGCACCGACCGCCGACGGCGCAGACAACAGCACCACCGCGGTGGCACCGCCGACGGCGGTCGCGGTCAGCACACCGAATAGGCGTCGGCGCAATGTCGCAGTACTCCCAGTCAGGGAAGTCATAGCTGGCTCCTTATGGCTTGCCGGTAGGGGCTTGCGAATCTGGGTCGGCCTCGCATACAGCTCTGGTCGTCGAGTTGTGATACCGAACCGCGAACATCCACCGGCCATCCTGCCATCCGCTCCGTCGGTGCGGCCAATTCAGCCGACCAGAAGTTGCTCATACCCGACATCGTTGTGGAGTCGTTGCAGCTCAGCGGCGTTAGCACATAGCTTGCTGGGGTAGGCTTTCCTGCACGCAACGCTAATGCGGGGAGACCAAAATCCAGCACTTCATGATGCGCCTAAGCAGCAACCTGCGCAGATTCCGCTGGCTGGTCTTCACAGGTTGGTTGCTCGCGCTGTTACCGGCGATCTACCTGACGGTGACTCAGTCGGGTCACCTGACCGGCGGCGGTTTTGAGGTGGCCGGATCCCAGTCACTGCGCGTGCACGACGAACTCGAAGCGCATTACCCCGACCAGGGCACGTCACCGTTGGCGCTAGTGGCGGCGCCGCGGGCGGATGCCAGCTACGAAGACATGAACGCCGCCGCGACCTTTCTGCAGCAAGTCGCCGGCCAAGTCTCCGACGTGGCGGTGGTGAAGAATTCGGCCCAACCCGCGCCGGAGCCCGACCGGCCGTACGTGGTGTCGTTGCGGCTGGATTCCTCCAACAACAGCAGCGCCAGCGACGCCGCAAAGAAGTTGCGGGCAAAGATCGGTGTCCAGGGGGATCGGCCGGGCCAGATGGAAAACGGCCGAGTCCGGCTGTACGTTATCGGCCAGGGCGCGCTCAGCACAGCCGCGGCGGCCAACACCAAACACGACATCGCCGCGGCGGAACGCTGGAACCTTCCGATCATCCTGATTGTGCTGCTGGCGGTGTTCGGTTCGCTTGCGGCAGCCGCGATCCCGCTGGCACTGGGCATCTGCACCGTCGCCATCACCATGGGACTGGTCTATCTGCTGTCGGCCTACACCACGATGTCGGTTTTCGTCACCTCGACGGTGTCGATGTTCGGCATCGCGCTGGCGGTCGACTATTCGCTGTTCATCCTGATGCGTTTCCGCGAGGAACTGCGCGCCGGACGCCAGCCCCAGGAGGCGGCCGACGCGGCGATGGCGACATCCGGTCTGGCCGTCGTGCTGTCCGGGATGACCGTGGTGGCCTCGCTCACCGGCATCTACTTGATCGACACCCCGGCGCTGGCGTCGATGGCCACCGGCGCGATCCTCGCTGTCGCGGTCGCGATGCTGACGTCGACGACCATGACACCGGCGGTGCTCGCGACGTTCGGCCGGTCAGCCGCCAAGCGGTCCGCGGCGCTGCACTGGTCGCGGCGACCCGAAACGACCCAGTCGCGGTTCTGGAGTCGTTGGATCGGCGGGGTGATGCGCCGGCCGTGGCTGTCGGCGGTGGCGGCATCGGCCGTCCTTCTTCTCATGGCGGTGCCAGCCCTGTCGATGGTGCTGGGCAACAGCCTGCTTCGGCAGTTCAACTCGTCACACGAGATTCGCGCCGGGGTGTCCGCGGCGGCCGAGGCGCTGGGGCCCGGCGCGCTGGGCCCGGTGCAGGTGCTGGTGACCTTCCCCAACGGCGACGCCTCCTCGCCCGCGCACAGTCAGGCCCTGGCGGCGATCCAGCAGAAAATGGCGCAGGCGCCCGACATGACCTCGGTGGCCTCGCCGGTGTTCGCCGACAACAACACCAGCGCCATCCTGTCCGGGGTGCTGTCGGTGGATCCCGAGGACCTCGGCGCGCGCAGCAGTATCGCCTGGATGCGGGCCCACCTACCTGAGGCGGCGGGGGACGGCTCGGCGCAGGTGAACGTCGGCGGGCCGACCGCACTGATCAAGGACTTCGACGACCAGGTGTCCCGGACCCAGCCGCTGGTCTTGGTTTTCGTCGCCCTGATCGCCTTCGTGATGTTGCTGATCTCGATTCAGTCGGTGTTCCTGGCATTCAAGGGCGTGCTGATGACGGTGCTGTCGGTGGCCGCGGCATACGGCAGTTTGGTGATGGTCTTCCAGTGGGGCTGGCTGGAAAAGCTCGGATTCGCCCCGATCACCTCCATCGACAGCACCGTTCCGCCGCTGGTGCTGGCGATGACGTTCGGCCTGTCGATGGACTACGAGATCTTCTTGCTGACCCGAATCCGGGAACGGTTCCTGCAAACCGGTCACACCCACGACGCCGTCGCCTACGGCGTCAGCACCAGCGCGCGCACTATCACCAGCGCCGCGCTGATCATGATCGCGGTGTTCATCGGTTTCGCGTTCGCCGGTATGCCGCTGGTGGCCGAAATTGGGGTCGCCTGCGCCGTCGCGATCGCGGTGGACGCCACCGTGGTGCGGTTGGTGATGGTGCCCGCCCTGATGGCGATGTTCGCCCATTGGAACTGGTGGCTGCCGGGATGGCTGGAGCGCATCCTGCCGTCGGTTGACTTCGAAAAGCCGCTGCCCACAGTCGATCTCGGCAACATCCTGATGATCCCCGAGGATATCTCGGTGCCGGTCGTGCCCAGTGCAGACCTGCGGATCGTGCTGAAATCCGCGGCCAGGCTCAAGCACTTGGTGCCGGACGCGATTACCGTGGCCGACCCGCTGGCCTTCACCGGCTGCGGGCGTATCGGCGAACTGCGCGAATACGTCCGGGGCGGAGATGACGCCGCCACGCACCAGTTGGCTATGGCCGGAGCGCCTCCCGGCAGCAACGGTCATTCGAAGACCAAGAAGCTCGCCGGCGGCCTGTCGCACCGCAACGGCGTGGGCCGCGCGGCACCGCGTGCGATCCGGCCCGTGCACCCGGTCACGCTGTGGCGCGGCCGACTTTCGGTCGCTCTCGACGCACTGGAAACCCAGGCCGAGACCAACGACCCGACGTTCGAGCGGCGCAGCCCGGTGGAAACCACCCACGTCCAGCTGCCCACCGGTGACCGGCTGCAGATCCCCACCGGCGCGGAGACGCTGCGACTCAAGGGCTACCTGATCATGTCCCGTAACAGCAGCCGGGATTACGCCGAATTTGCCGAACTGGTCGACACGATGGAAGCCGAGACCGCCGCATTAGTGCTGGCCGGGATGGACAGGTACTACTCTAGTCAATCACCCAGGCGGCAATGGATCGCTACCCAGTTGGTCCGGCAGCTCGCGGATCCGCATCCGTCGGATCTTGATGACGAGAGTCCGGACGAGAAGGCACACTGGGAAGAGGTCAGGCAACGCTGCCTCTCGGTAGCGGTAGCGATGTTGGAGGAGGCGAGGTGACGTTGGCAGCCGATCGACGCCACGGACCGGCGCCGCATCGCCCCCCCGTCCGCCCGCGCAATGCCGAGCGGCCCGTGGAGTTCTGGCCTACCTCGGCCATCCGCTCGGCGCTGGAAGGTGGCGACATCGCCACCTGGAAGCAGATCGCGGTCGCGATCAAACGCGACCCGTACGGGCGCACCGCCCGTCAAGTCGAAGAAGTTCTGGAGAACTCACGGCCGTACGGCATCTCCAAGGCCTTGGCGGAGGTGCTGGACCGCGCCCGCGCGCACCTGGAGGCCAACGAGCGCACCGAAGTGGCCCGCCACGTACGGTTGCTGATCGAACGTTCGGGGCTGAAGATGCCCGAATTCGCGTCCCGGATCGGGGTGCCGGTCGACGAGCTGGGCGCCTACCTCGCGGCGACGACCAGCCCGTCGGCGGCGTTGATGATCCGGATGCGCCGCCTGTCTGACCGGTTCGCAAAGGCCGGAGCGGGGCAGCCGCCGCGTCAGCCGTCTCAGCAGCCGCCACGCCAACCGCGCCAGCAGCCGCCTCGCAGCCACTGATGCTCGGCCACCCCGACGATGTGACGCTGCGGCGCATCCTGGCGGAGACCCGCACCATCGCGGTGCTCGGCGCATCTGACAAGCCGGCCCGGCCGAGTCACGAGATCTACTCGTATCTGGTCTCGACGGGCGACTACCAGGTGTATCCGGTCAACCCGACGATCACCGAGATCGACGGCGTCCCAACGTATCCCCGTTTGGCCGACTTACCCGTGGTGCCCGATATGGTCGACGTGTTCCGCCGTTTCGAGGAGTTGCCGTCGGTACTGGCCGACACGCTAGCCCTTGAGCAACGGCCGAAAACCTTATGGCTGCAGCAAGGGTTGTGGCATGAGCAAGTGGGCCGCGACGCCGAGGCCGCCGGTATGCACTTGGTGATGGACCTTTGCCTGATGGTCGAGCACGCCCGGTTGCGCTGACCGTCGTTAGCGGGCGTTGATCGGCGACACGTCCAGCACCAGCCAATGGTCACTGTGCTTGGTCAGGGTGATGTGCAGCGCCAGCACCGCATTGTCGGGCGGCTGACCCGGCGTGTTCTGGATAGCGCGTAGGACCACCGCCACCGCGGCCGCAGACGGCCCGATCGCTTCGACGCCGGCTTCCAGCGTCGACGCTGTCGCGGTGACGTTGCGTTGCGCCAAATCCGCTGTGGCCTTGCCGAAATTCTGTTTGAACGCGGTCGCCTGTTCCGGAACCATCATGGCCGCCGCCCGGTCGATGGAGGCCATCGGTTCTTGCGGCGAGAAGGTCGCCGTCGCCTCTGCCATCCCGGTCGCGATCCGCACCACCTCTACCGAGTCGGCCTTGAGGCGGCGGTCCGGCAACGTCCAGTGCGTGTATCCGGTCAACACCGCCGATACCACCGCCACCGCGCACAGACCGACTACCGCTAACCGGAGGGCGGGCGCGTCGTCGTCGGTGCCGACGGTCACCGAATCCCGGCGCCACAGCCAGACATTCACCGCCACGCCTTGGACGATCAGCAGCACCAGCACCGAGCATGTCGCCACCCACCACCGCGGCCAGCTCAGGACGACCCCGATCCCCAGCAGCGCGCAGATCGTGGTCAACGGCGCGGCGATGTCGAAGGCCGCGAGTCGCCAGGCGTTCTTCATCGAATCGACTCGAGGCGCGAGATCATCAGCTTGCCGTCCACGTCGGAGACTCCGAGCCGCAGGTTCCAGTGCACCGTCTGCGGCTTGCCGCCGGCGTTTTCGCTGATCGACGTGGCAACCACCATGACCGAGTCGGTGCGACTGGCGACCGAGGCCGGCAGTTGCTCAGCCTGCGGTGGCCGCGGGCTGCCCGGCTGGGCGTCCAGGTCGTGGCGCACCGCTTCCACCGCCACCGCCTCGACTTGGCCGCGGCTGGTCGACTGCAGCCGCTGCACCACTCGTTGATAGGGCTGCATGGTGGAGTCAAAATCGGCGTTGAGTTCCCCGACGGTCCCGTCGTGCAGCCGCTGCAGGCTGGCCGTGACGTTGCCGGTGTTCATGTTGATCAGCACGCTGGTCCAGTCGACGGCGGCCTGCATGATTCGGCTCTGGTAGCCGCGGTCGTCGACGTCGCTGCGGTGCGCTACCCAGATGACCGCAGCCAGCGCAATTGCCGCTACCGAAAGCGCTCCCAGCGCCGCCGACGCGACGCCGTAGCCGGAGATGGCCGGGCCGTCGAATTCGTCGGGCGCCGCCGCCTCGTCACCTTCGTCGGGCATGGCCGTAAAGCTACCTGGCGCCCGGCCGGCTAGATGGTAAGGATGGTGGCGTGACGCTAGAAGCTATCCGCTCGGGCATCGACCTGAGCAATGTCGACGCTGGTGCCCGCCCCCAAGACGACCTGTTCGGCCATGTCAACGGTCGCTGGCTGGCTGATTACGCCATCCCGGCGGACCGCGCCACCGACGGCGCCTTCCGCTCGTTGTTCGACCGGGCAGAGATTCAGGTGCGCGACCTGATCACCGAAGTCAGCCAGGACGCAGGGGCCCCCGGCACCGACGAACAACGCATCGGCGACCTCTACGCCAGCTTCCTCGACGAAGACACCGTCGAACGGCTCGGCGTGCAACCTCTGCTCGACGAATTGGCGGCGATCGACGACGCCGCCGACCCCGATGCGTTGGCGGCCGTTGTTGGCGGCCTGCAACGTACCGGCGTGGGCGGTGGAGTCGGCGTCTACGTCGACACCGACTCCAAGAACTCCACCCGCTACCTGGTGCACGTCAACCAGTCGGGGCTGGGACTGCCCGACGAGTCCTACTATCGCGACGAGCAGCATGCCGAGCTGCTGGCCGCCTACCCCGATCACATCGCGCGGATGTTCGCCCTCGTCTACGGCGGTGCGGCCGACGACCATCGTCAAACGGCGTCACGGATCGTGGCGTTGGAGACCAAACTGGCTGCCGCGCACTGGGATGTGGTCAAACGCCGCGATGCCGACCTCACCTACAACCTGCGCACTTTCGCCGATCTGCAGGCCGACGCAGCGGGTTTCAACTGGCTCGGCTGGGTGAGCGCGCTAGGCAGCACACCCGATGCTGTCGCTGAACTTGTTGTGCGCCAACCGGATTATCTGACCACATTTGCCGCACTGTGGCGCAGCGAGGATTTCGACGACTGGAAGAGCTGGGCAAGCTGGCGGTTGATCCACGCCCGCGCCGGGTTGCTCACCGATGCGCTGGTCGCTGAGGACTTCGCGTTCTACGGCAGCAAGCTCACCGGCACCGAGCAGATCCGCGAGCGCTGGAAGCGCGGGGTCGGACTGGTGGAGGGCATGCTGGGCGATGCCGTCGGAAAGCTTTACGTAGAGCGGCATTTCCCGCCGGACGCCAAGGCCCGCATCGACGCGCTGGTCGCCAACCTGCGTGAGGCATACCGGGTCAGCATCACCAACCTGGACTGGATGACGCCGGAGACCCGGCAACGTGCGCTGGCCAAGCTGGACAAGTTCACCGCCAAAGTCGCCTACCCGAAGAAGTGGCGGGATTACTCGAAGCTGGTGATCGACCGTGGCGACCTCTACGGCAATTACCGGCGTGGTTACGAGGTCAACTCCGACCGGGAGATGGCCAAGCTGGGCGGCCCGGTCGACCGCGACGAGTGGTTCATGACCCCGCAGACCGTCAACGCCTACTACAACCCGGGGATGAACGAAATCGTCTTCCCCGCAGGTATTTTGCAGCCACCGTTCTTCGACCCCGACGTCGACGACGCCGCTAACTACGGCGGTATCGGCGCGGTGATCGGCCACGAAATCGGGCACGGATTCGACGACCAGGGCGCCAAGTACGACGGCGACGGCAATCTGGTCGACTGGTGGACAGACGACGACCGCACCGAATTCGGCGCCCGCACCAAAGCGCTGATCGAGCAGTACGACGTCTATATGCCCCGCGGGCTCGATAACGGCAACCACGTCAACGGCGCATTCACCGTCGGCGAGAACATCGGCGATCTGGGCGGCCTGTCCATCGCGCTGCTGGCCTATGAGCTGTCGCTGAACGGCGAATCCCCGCCCGTCATCGACGGTCTCACCGGCGTGCAACGGGTGTTCTTCGGCTGGGCTCAGGTGTGGCGCACCAAATCCCGTGACGCCGAAGCGATCCGGCGGCTGGCCGTCGACCCGCACTCGCCGCCGGAGTTCCGCTGCAACGGCGTCATCCGCAACATCGACGCCTTCTACGGCGCTTTCGACGTCGCCGAGAACGACGAGCTATACCTCGACCCGCAACACCGGGTCAGGATCTGGAACTAGGTAGCCGAACCCTACAGCTGCCAGTCGTTGGAACCGTCGTTCTTCGAGTAGGTCCCGACGGAATTCTTCACGACGACGGGGTCGCCGGTGCCGAAGTTGGTAAAGAACCACTTCGCGTTGGACGGGCTGATGTTGATGCAGCCGTGGCTGACGTCGCGCTTGCCCTGGTCGGCCACCGACCACGGCGCGCTGTGCACGTAGTCGCCACTGTTGTCGAACTGCACAGCGTCCTCGACGTTGACCTTGTAGCCGTACGTCGAGTTGACCGGCACGCCGTACGTCGCCGAATCCATCACGACCTTGGCCTTCTTATCCAGCACGTAGTAGGTGCCGTTGGGCGTCTGGTGACCGCCCGCCGCCATACCCATCGACATCGGGAAGGTCTGTTCCACCGTCCCGTTGCGGGTGACGGTCAACGTGTGGGTCGCGTCGTCGGCGGTGGCCACCAGCGAATCGCCGGTGACAAAGTTCTCCTGAGTGCCCGCCGCGTCGACGTGCACCGCGGTGTGCGCGGGCCAGAAGCTGAGCGGACGCCAGCGCACCTGGCTGGGGGTCAGCCAATAGAACTTGCCGGACACCGGCGGGTTCGACGAAATATGGATCGCCTGTTGGGCCATCGGCTGGTCGGCGATCGGGCGCGCGAAGTTGATGATGATCGGCTCGCCAACCCCGACCGTTGAGCCATTGACCGGATTGAAGGTCGGGGGCACGAACGGCGGCGCGCCGGTGAACGGCTCCGGGTTCTGCCCGACAACCGGCCCCGCCGGAACGGCGGCCGGCGCCGCTGCCGGCGGCGCCAACGGGCCGCCCGGCGCTGGCGGGGGTGCAGGAACTCCCGGCGGCGGCGGCGCCGCCGCGAGGGGGTCGGCGGGAGGCGGCGGTGCCAGCGGGTCGGCCGGCGGCGGCGGAGCGTCCACTCCCGGCGGCGGTGGCGGCGGAGCCGGCTCCGGGTCCGCCAGCGCTGAGCCACAAGCCAAGGTCAGGGCAGCGGTCATTCCCGCTGCGCTCAGCGCAGCGACGAGAGGACTCGCGGTCCGTCGCGCCATATGTATCCCTCCAGTCACGTTCTCGTCCCAGTATGCCTAGCGGTTACACCGGCTTCTGGCTCGGCAGTTTTGATTGCGCCGCGACGCTGGCCCAATACAGGCCGCTGAACTGCGGTTTTATCGATCGTTGGGAAGTATTCTACCGGTGGCCGGTGGCGGGCACGTCAAACAGCTGTCGTTCGGCGGCCATCCCCGCGGCTCCAGCGCCGATCAAAACCGCTGATGCGGCCAACATCGCCAGCACGCTGCGCTCGTAGAGCAGGCCGCCAGCGAAGGATCCGGCCATGATGCCGATCTGGAAGGCAGCCATATATAGGCCGGACGCCCCGTCCGGGTCGTCCGCTCCGGCGCGCATTGCCGCAGCTTGCAGCATCGGCGATACCGCGTTGGCGGTGGCACCCCAAAATGCGATCGCAGCGATCCCGACCACGACGTTCGTCACACCGGTTGCGTGATGGAATGCCAATGCGATCAGCACCAGGAACGTCATCCACAGTGCGGCCATGCAGCTCATGACCGCCGTTCTGGGCCGATGGTCCGATGGCCGGGCGATCAGCGGCATCGCCAGCAGCCCCGCGACGCCGTAGGTGGCGAGCAACCAGGCCAAATCCGGTCCCCGCACCCCGACGATGTCACGGATGATCACCGCGATGTAGGTGTAGGAGATGTAGTGGCCGGTGACGGCGATCATGGTGAGCAAGCTCACGATGACCAGCCGCCGATTGCGATGATGGCCCGCCCTCGAGCCCACACGTGCCAGCTGCTCGTTGCTCAGCGTCAGCACCGGCAGCACGGCCCAGGCCGCGCCCGTGACCATCGCGGCTACCGCCGCCACCGCGGCGACGGCGACCCGCCAGCCCCACAGCAAGCTGATCGCCGCCGTGGCCGGGCTGCCGACCACCACGGCCAGGCTGATGCCGACGTAGACGACCGTTGTCGCGCGGCCGGAGTGGCTGGCCGGGACCAGCCGGGTGGCGATCGGTGCGAGGACCGACAACATCAGGCCGTGCGTGATCGCCGAGAGCACTCTGCCGCCGGCCAGCACGATGAAGTTGGGTGCCACCGCCGAGATGAGCTGCGAGGCGGTCAGGCACGCCAACGACAGCAGCAGCGCCCGGCGCCGCGGCCAGTGCGCGGTCCAACGGACCAGCGGAATCGTGGTCACCGCCGCCACCAGCGCGTACCAGGCCAGCAGCGTGCCGACCATGGGCACGCTGACGTGCAGGCCGCGGGCGATCGCGGGCAGAGCGCCGACCGGCAGGATTTCGGCGGTGACGTAGATGAAGGCCGCGGCGGCCAGCACGGCCAACTGCATCGCTATCCGTGGGGTCCACGGCCCGCTCGCAGCGGCTTGGACAGCGCCGCCGGCGGACTGTGATGGGGGGTCATTCCACCAGCGGCGCGATCGCGCTGCTCCGTCGGCACGGGCTGGCCCCACGGCCACTACTCAACCATGCATTGCGCTTATTGCGTCAATCATCTAGGACCGGACGAGTCGCGCGATGGCCGCGGAGGCTTCGGCCAGCTTCTCGTCGGCGTCGGTGCCGCCTTCGGCGACCGCGCGGCTGACGCAGTGCCCGAGGTGCTCGTCGAGCAGGTTCAGCGCGACGGATCGCAGTGCATTGTTGGCGGCGCTGATCTGAGTGAGGACGTCGATGCAGTACTTGTCGTCTTCGATCATCTTGGCGATGCCGCGCACCTGCCCCTCGATGCGCCGCAGTCGTTTGGCGTAGTTGTCCTTCTGCGACGAGTATCCGCGTACGGGTGTCATTTAATCTCCAGTGATCTGCAGCATCGGGTATCGATCTCGGCGTGACCGCGTCGGTACTTGCAACCATTCTCAATGCCGGGTGCGGCGATCTCGACGCCGCCCCCGCGAATCGGCCCCTTACCAGCACAGTCTATACCCCACCGGGGTATATAAATGATTTTGGGCCGACAGGCCCTCCCGCGCATACTTGGATAATGCCCGATACCACCGAGTCGTCGTCCGCCGTCGATATAAAGCCCCGCAGTCGTGAGGTCACCGACGGCCTGGAGAAGGCCGCCGCGCGTGGCATGTTGCGAGCAGTAGGGATGGACGACGACGACTTCGCCAAGCCTCAGATCGGAGTGGCCTCGTCGTGGAATGAGATCACCCCGTGCAACCTGTCACTGGCACGACTGGCCAAAGCGGTCAAGGAGGGCGTCTTCGCGGCGGGTGGCTATCCGCTTGAGTTCGGCACCATTTCCGTGTCCGACGGTATTTCGATGGGCCACGAGGGCATGCACTTCTCGTTGGTGTCGCGCGAGGTGATCGCCGACAGCGTGGAAACCGTCATGCAGGCCGAACGGCTGGACGGATCGGTGCTGTTGGCCGGCTGCGATAAATCGCTGCCCGGGATGCTGATGGCCGCGGCAAGGCTGGATCTGGCGGCGGTGTTCCTCTACGCGGGCACAATTCTTCCGGGTCGCGCCAAGCTGTCGGACGGCACCGAGCGCGAGGTGACGATCATCGACGCGTTCGAGGCGATCGGCGCATGTGCCCGCGGCCTGATACCGCGGTCAGACGTCGACGCCATCGAGCGAGCCATCTGCCCGGGCGAGGGTGCATGCGGCGGCATGTACACCGCCAATACGATGGCCAGCGCCGCTGAGGCAATGGGCATGTCGCTGCCCGGCAGCGCGGCACCGCCGGCGACCGATCGTCGCCGCGACGCCTTCGCGCGCCACAGCGGGGAAGCCGTCGTCGAGTTGCTGCGGCGCGGCATCACCGCCCGCGACATCCTCACCAAGGAGGCGTTCGAGAACGCGATCGCGGTGGTGATGGCGTTCGGCGGCTCGACCAACGCGGTGCTGCACCTGTTGGCCATCGCTTACGAAGCCAACGTCAAGCTGGCGTTGGAGGACTTCAGCCGCATCGGGTCGCGCGTGCCGCATCTCGCCGACGTCAAGCCATTCGGGCGACACGTGATGTCCGACGTCGATCACATCGGCGGCGTTCCGGTGGTGATGAAGACGCTGCTGGATGCCGGTCTGCTGCACGGGGATTGCCTGACGGTTACCGGGCGGACCGTCGCCGAAAACCTCGCGCACATCGCCCCGCCGGATCCCGACGGCAAGGTGCTACGCGCTCTCGACCATCCGATCCACCCCACCGGCGGAATCACCATCCTGCACGGGTCGCTGGCCCCCGAGGGCGCGGTGGTCAAGACCGCGGGCTTTGACGCCGACGTCTTCGAAGGCACCGCAAGGGTTTTCGACCGCGAGCGGGCCGCATTGGACGCCTTGGCCGACGGCACCATCACCCATGGTGACGCGGTGGTGATCCGCTATGAAGGCCCCAAGGGCGGTCCCGGGATGCGGGAAATGCTGGCCATCACCGGCGCCATCAAAGGCGCCGGCCTGGGCAAGGACGTGCTGCTGCTGACCGACGGCCGGTTCTCCGGCGGCACCACCGGCCTGTGCGTGGGGCACGTCGCGCCCGAGGCGGCCGACGGCGGACCGATCGCGTTCTTGCGCGACGGCGACCAAATCCGCCTCGACGTCGCCAAGAACACCTTGGACGTACTGGTTGACCCCGACGAGTTCGCCTCCCGACGTGAGGGTTTCACTCCGCCGCGGCCGCGCTACACCACCGGTGTGCTGGCCAAGTACGTCAAGCTGGTGGGTTCGGCCGCGATCGGAGCGGTCTGCAGCTAACGCAAGGCCGCAGCTGACTCGCCCCGGCCGGCATCCTCCGGTCGGGTAAGGCAATTCGGCGTCCGCGTCAGCCAGTCGTCGAGCTACGAGCGCGCATACCGAAATACATCGCGTTCAAGCCCATTACGGTCAGCAACGCACCCGCGATCACGTTCGACCAAAGCATGGTGCCATGCGGCGAGACACCGTGGAGGATCCAGGGTGAGACGACGAGCCACACGCCAAAGACCGGCAGTGTCCACGTCATGCCGTGGCTGCGGTCCAACGCCATCGCGAACGCAAACGCGAGAGCTGCGCAAGCAACTCCGACGATGAGATCGTTGACAGCAAGCGGCCTCGTCCCTTGGAACCCGATAATCCACGGTGACGCAGCCGCATAAACCGCGGTCAGCAATGTCAGGCCGAAGGTTCCATGCGCGGTCATTGACTCTGCAGCGCGCTCATAGCGCTCACGTAGAGCCAATAGATCCGGGTGGTGATCGATTGATGAATGGACTGTACTCATTTTGTGACCTTTCTGTTATGCAGCAAGCTTTTTGGGCTTCCTGCAACCCATCCATCTGCACCCAGGCTACGCCCGTTGATTGTGTGCCAGCAACGAAATTCGGCGACCGCGGTGGCCGCCGAATTCGCGTAACTACAGGCCGCTTACTTCACCAATGCGAGCGCGAATCCGTCCCAGTGCTTCGCCCCGACCGTCTGGAGCACTGCGGTATCGAGTTCTGGGCGCTCACCCATGAGCTCCAGCGCCCGCCGAGTCCCCCGCACCACGTCGTCGGGATCCGATGACAAGATCGTGCCTTCCCGAATAACGTTGTCCACCACGATAACTGAACCGGGATGGGTCAGCCGCAGAGCCCATTCCAAATAGCCGGCGTTGTTTTGTTTGTCGGCGTCGATGAACACCAGGTCGAAGGGACCGTCGGTCACGGTCGGCAGTGTCTCCAGCGCGGGGCCGACCAACACCTCGACCCGATCGCCGACACCGGCCCGATCGATGTTGGCCCGCGCCACCTCGGCGTGCTTAGGCTCATACTCCAACGTGAGCACCCGCCCGTCGGGACCAACGCCCCGGGCCAGCCAAATCGTGCTGAACCCGCCGAGTGTGCCGATCTCCAGCACGCTCCGAGCCTTGATCGCGCCGGCCAAAAGGCTCAAGAACTTGCCTTGTTGGGCTGACACCGCGATCCGCGGCAACCCGGCCGCATCACTGGCCTCCAGGGCGGCGGTCAACACGGGATCGTCGCCAACCATGGTGGTGTCCAAAAAATCGTCAACGTCGGCAGGGGTCGGCTTCTCGGTCATAAGGCCAACGCTAGCCCGGTGACAATGCCGACCGCCACCCGATTTATAGATACCCCTGGGGGTATCTGCTATATTCGTGGTTGTCCGCTAATTCCCCGTTTACGGGGCTCGACATAGAAGGGTGAAACAAATGGCAAACGAGGCAGGAACGCTGTTGACGTGTGGCCACGACGGTTGCGGCTGTCGGGTGCGTGTTGAGGTCGAATGCCACTGCGCCGGCCCGGACCAGCCGTATCGGTGCACCTGTGGCGATGAGATGGTCGCCGTCGGATAACGCGAGTTCGCTGCGGCCTTACCGCACACCTTCTTTGGCGTAGACAACCCGCAGCACGTGTCCGAGTTCGGGCCCCATGACCAGCTCGGCCAGGGCGCACATCGTCGCGACGTACTGCGATCCGTGTGGTGGTTGCGCGTCACACAGATGGTGCGCGATCTCGTGCAATACCACCAGCTCACGCATTGCCCAGTCCGCAGTGTCGAGGTCGGGAACTGCGATAACGCCTGTGCCGTCGCGGCTTTCGTAGTGAGCCGCGGTGGCGGCCCGCCGCGCCCGGACCGTCAGTGGGGCCACCTTGGACCACTGTCGTCGTACCGACGGCAACGCCAGTACCTCGTCGACGTAGCGCTGCACGGCCGGGACCGACCCGAACCGCGCCTCTGGCGGCAGCGTCAACTGCGCGCCGAAGAACTCGACGCTGCGTGAGCCGTATTCGGCAGCGCGGTCGAAGAGGGTGCGGACGAATTCCTCGGCGGCATAGACCTTCGCACGCTGCGAATCCCGCGGGGCCGACCCCCCGGCGTTCACCGCTCCAGCGCGGTCCGCGCCCCGGAGAGTTCTGGGCCGGATCCCAGCCGCGCCCGCTTCCCGGCCCGGTCCCCCGCCCGCCGCGCCGCCGACGAATACCCCGCAGAAGCCCGGTTGGCCTGCCAGGTGCCCCGCGCCTTGGACGCGCTGCGGTAGTGACCGCGGAGTTCGATTTCCTTGTCCCGGAGCGCGATAGCGGTGCCCGGCGGACGACGGCGATCCTTCTTTGCTTCTCGCTGGGTCTGCTCGCGGGCCTCGACCAACCGCTGACCGATCCGGGCGCCGAATGCGAGCTGGAAATTCAGGCGGGCGGTGATCGTCGGGGTGGGCCGGTGCGCACCTGACGAGATGTAGCCATCCGACGCGCGCACCATCTGAACCACCAGGCCGGCATACAACGCGTGGGTGGCGTCGATGTCCTCGGCAAACCCGTAGGCGTACACGAACGTCGAGTTCGATGCCACATCGCAGCGCACGTCGTTGGCCGATGCGATCACCACGAACAGCTGCACATACGTCCGCAGTCCACGGGTGCCGGCCGCGCCGATCGTGACGGTGCGCTGGACCGGCGCTTGCGCGGGCGTGCGCTTGTCCGCATGCGAGCGCGCCACAGCCAAGTCGATGGACGTCGCCGTGGCCAGCCGTTGCGCGGTCGCCATGAACGCCTCAGCCTCATGGGCGTTGTCGGTGCCTTCGGCCTGACGCAACAGCGCTGCGATGCGCGCCAGCATCTTGTCGTCAGTCATAGCGCCGCTCTCCCCCGCAAGCGGGTGGTACCCCCACCCCATCGCTGCGCTCTGCATCGTCGTTGGCGCGAGTCATGCCACCAAACTAGAGGAACCGTACGACTTTCCGGTGCGGCGGCTCACAGTCGGGCGTTGATCCACGAGACCACATCGTCGAGCACCTGATAACGCTCCGGCTCGTTGAACACCTCGTGATACAGGCCGGGGTAGATCTTCAGCTCGACGTCGGAACTGCCGACGGCCTCGACCAACTGGCGGCTGCCGTCGCCGGGGATCAGCCTGTCCTCGGAACCGTGCACGACCAGCAGTGGCGCGGTCGTCGCGGCGGCCCGTTGCGGCATCGTCTCGCCGACCGTCAGCAGCGCGCGGGCGATGCCGGCGGGAACCTTGCCGTGATGGACCAGTGGGTCGGTGTTGTAGGCGGTCACCACCGCCGGGTCGCGGGATATCGCGCTGGCATCGAGTTCTTGCAGCGGCAAACCGGGCGCGATCGCGCCGAGGGTCTTGGCGACCAGCACCAGCAGCGGCGACACGGCGGACTGCGCGGCCACCGCCGGTCCGGACAACACCATCAGGTCGTAGTCGTCGGGGTGTTCGACGCCGTAGGCGAACACGATGCCGCCGCCCATGCTGTGGCCGAGCACGATGCGCGTGGACCCGGGATGTTCTTTGGTGGCGATCCCGCCCAGAGTGTCGAAGTCGCCGGTGTACTCGGAGATGTCCTTGACCAGCACTCGCTTGCCGCCCGAGCGACCGTGCCCGCGGTGGTCGAGCGCATAGGTCACCAGCCCGTCCTGGCCGAAGCGCGCAGCGACGTGGTCGTAGCGGCGGGCATGCTCGCCGAGCCCGTGCGACAGGACGACAACCCCACGCGGCGTGACGTCCGGGGTCCAGACGTCGTAGACGATGCGCACGCCGCCGACGCCGTCGAAGGTTCGTTCGTCTCGGGTGGTTGTCATCAGGGGCAGCGTAGACCCCCGGGTGTTGCAGCCACTGCGTAAGCTCGCTCGGGTGAGCGTGCTCGCTGAGGACTTCGCCGGTGACGACGATGCGGATTTCTCGGCCGCCGCGGAGCCCTACCGGCGTGAACTGCTCGCACATTGCTATCGGATGACCGGTTCGTTGCACGATGCCGAGGATCTGGTGCAGGAGACTTTTCTGCGCGCCTGGAAGGCCTACGACCGCTTCGAGGGAAAGTCGTCGGTGCGCACCTGGCTTCACCGCATCGCCACCAACACCTGCCTGACGGCGCTCGAAGGCCGGGCGCGCCGGCCGTTGCCGACCGGCTTGGGCGCACCCAGTTCGGATCCGACCGGCGAGCTGATCGAGCGCACCGAGGTGCCGTGGCTCGAACCGTTGCCGGATTCGGTCGATCATCCCGCTGATCCATCAGTGATCGTCGGCTCACGCGAATCGGTGCGGTTGGCGTTCGTGGCGGCGCTGCAGCATCTCTCACCCCGGCAACGGGCGGCGCTGGTGCTGCGCGACGTGCTGCAGTGGAAGGCCGCCGAAGTGGCCGATGCGATCGGCGCCAGCACGGCCGCCGTGAACAGCCTGCTGCAGCGCGCGCGTTCGCAACTGAAAGCTGCCGGGCCCAGCTCCGAGGACCGTTTGGCCGCGCCGGATTCGGCGGACGCACAGGACCGGCTGACGCGCTACATCGCGGCTTTCGAGGCCTACGACATCGACCGGCTGACGGAGTTGTTCACCCGCGAGGCCATCTGGGAGATGCCACCATTCGTCGGCTGGTATCAAGGCCCTCGGGCAATCATCGCGCTCATCCATCAGCAATGCCCCGCGCAGACGCCCGGCGATATGCGCCTGATCCCGTTGACCGCCAACGGTCAGCCCGCCGCGGCGATGTACATGCGCGACGGCGAGCACCACGTGCCGTTCCAGCTGCATGTGCTGGACATGGGCACCGACGGGGTGTCCCATGTGGTGGCGTTCCTGGACACCACGCTGTTTGCGAAATTCGGCCTGCCGACGCACCTTTGACCCGTTGAGTGGCCAGTTATGCCACAAGGTCCCGCAAAATCCGTGCAATAACTGGCCATTCGGCACCGGCCTGACGAAGCGCGGCACACACCCGGGCCACGACGACCTCGGGACGATACCGAAGAAGATCGCTACTGACCCGGATGATCAGCCAGCCCAGCGCGGCAAGTTCGGCGTGACGGTCAATATCGGCTGTGCGTTGTGCAGGGTCGGTCCAATGTTGTGCACCGTCGAATTCGATACCGACCTTCCATTCGCGATACCCCATGTCTAAACGTGCGAACGGATAATTGAACTTGTCCAGCACCACGATTTGTGTCTCCGGCTTGGGCAATCCCGAGCGCACCAGCAAGAGTCGGGTCCGGGTTTCCTGAGGAGATTCGGCGCCGCCGTCCATCAACCGAAGCACCTGGCGCAACTGGACCAAACCGCGGGCGCGGGAATGTCTTTGGACCAAGTCCTCGACCTCAACGGCTTTCAACTTGGTAGCATTGGCCAGCGCATCGACATGAGTCAGGACGGATAACAAGCCTTTTCGGCGCCCGACATCGAACGCAGTCCGCGCCGGTGTGGTAGCGGGTATTCCGCGAACTGTGCAGACTTCGTCGTCCCACAGCTCGTCGCGATGGATGACGATCCCGTCGGCCGGCTTCCCGTTGCGCCGATACAGCTCTGCAGGAAGGTTCGCGTCAATCCATCGTGTGCCGTACAAGGCAGCTGCCGACAAACCGGCGGCGGTCGCCGTGCGTCCAGACCACAGCCAGGCGGCAACTCCGCGGGTGACAGCGGTCAGCTCGTGCCCGTTGGGCACGTAGACGTTGCGGTAGACCGGCTGATATTGGCTGCGCAGTGTGCGCCTGGTGACGCGCCCAGCGGCTAGCGCTTCCGTACCGATGAACGGCCAGGGCTGCTCCCCCATGCGCTCAGGCTGACACCCGGGTCTGACAAGTCTGTCGAGTGGCCAGTTATGCCACGGGAAATCGCCAAACGTGTGCGTTAACTGGCCACTCGACCCCCAAACTAGAAGAGTCGACTGTCGGGTGACGGCCCCGGGACCGACCGGACCAGCCCCGCACCAGTGACCAGCGGCAGATCCAGCGCTGACAGCAGACCTGGCTGCGCGTCGCACACGGCCGGGATGGCGTTGACCATCCGAGATGCGCCGGCCATCCGCGCACCGAGGTCGTGATCGCGGTCGTCGGCCATCTCGAACTCGCAGCGCATGCTCGGCGAACCCTCGATCTCGACGCGGTACAAACCGCGTCCGGACGCCAACCCGAATCCGAGATCCTTGGGCTCAATGGAGATATGCGGCTGCGGCCAGTCGGGGGCGATGTCGTCGCGCATACGGGTGACGTGGTCGATGACGAATCTCGCTGTGCCATCGACGTATCCGGTCAGGGTGGACCGCATCGCGGCGATCGTGCCTGCGGCGATGTGGCCGGTCGGGGTGTCGAATGATTCCTCGGCGGCGACCCGCTCGACGTTCTCGTCGATGTTGTCGATCTTCACGCCCAGCCCGGCGGCGAGCTGATGCAGCACCGGGCCCCAGCCAAACGTGAACACCCCCGGTGTGGCCGCGAATGGCGTCTCCTCGGGCGGCTTGCCGAACCCGAGGATCTCGTACACCGCATCCTTGTCGGGGTAGGTCGCGTAGTTGAACATCTCGGTCATCCGAACGGATTCGATGACTCGCGAGACCCCGGTAAGCACCAGCGGCAGAACATCGTTGGCGAATCCGGAGTCGATCCCGGTAGTGAAGAACGACACTCCACCGGCGATTGCGGCCGCGCGCAGAGGCTCGGTGAAGACCGCGTCGACGCCGTCCGGAAAGACCAGCGGCACCACCGAGCACGACACCACGTTCTTACCGGCCCGCAGGAGCGCCGCCATGTCCGCGATCGCCTCCGCCGGCCGCAGGTTGGCCGCCGCGGCATAGACCACCACGTCGGCGTCGCCGGCCAGGATTCCCTCCGGCTCTTGCGTCGCCCTGACGCCCACCGGGCCGATGCCGCACAACTCACCCGCGTCCCGACCGGCCCTGGCATCGCTGTGCACGACGACATCGACGAGTTTCAGTTGTGGGTGGTCGATGACCCCGCGCAGGGCAATCAACCCCATGGAGCCCGGACCCCACACGCCGACCTTGTACATTGCAGCTCCTAATATTAGGAATTGAGGTATTAGATTTCGGACGGATGGTAGGAAGATGGCGATGGATTCGTCAACAGTGCCCCCGCGTGCGGCCGGGGCGGCCAAGTCGCCGCCCACCGGACGGGTGATGGATGTGCTTGAGACACTGTCGGATTCACCGGGCGGCCGGACGTCAGCCGAACTGGCCAAAATCTGCGGGATCAGCACCTCGACGTGCGCCCTGGTGCTGGCCGAACTCGAGCGGCGCACCTGGGTGACCCGGCGCGACGATCGCCGCTACACGCTGGGCAGCGGGTTGTTCGGGCTGGTGCACGGCCTGCGAGCGCAATTCCCGCTGCTGGACCGCGGCCGTGACGCACTCGGCTTCCTGCACGCCACGCTGGGTGCGGGCTGCTCGATGTCCAAGATCGGGCAGACGCACCTGATCACCGTCGACGCGATCGGCCACGGCACCGATGGTGAGCACGCCGTCGGCCATCGCTTTCCTATCGGACCGCCGTTCGGCCTGGTGGCGATGGCCTGGCGGGACGACGAGGCCGTCGACGCCTGGCTGCGGCGGGTCACGCCGCGGCTCACGCAGGCCGATATCACCGCACATCGGCTGGTGCTTGCCGAGATACGGGACCGGGGTTACGGGGCCTGGCGGTTCGATTCGGCTCACACCTCGCTGCACGATCGGCTCACCGCGGTGCTGGCATCGTTGGAGCCGACTGCCCAGGTGACGCGGGAGCTCAGCACGTTGATGACGATGGTGACGCTGCAGTCTGTAACGCATGTACTCGAAACAGACTTGGCGTCAACGGAATTCGTCGTGCTGCCGATCTTCGGGCGCGACGGCCAGCCGGAGTACCAGATCGAGATCCACTTGGGCGGCCGCGACGAGCTGACTCTTTCCGAGCTCGACGCCGCGCTCGGGCACGCCCAGACGCTGCTGCGGCCCGGGGTAGCCTGACCCGCCATGGGACGCGTAGACGGAAAAGTTGCACTGATCAGTGGCGGCGCACGAGGTATGGGCGCCTCGCATGCGCGGGCGCTGGTCGCCGAAGGCGCCAGGGTCGTCGTCGGCGACATCCTTGACGACGAAGGCGACGCGCTGGCAAAGGAATTGGGCAACGCCGCGCGGTTTGTCCACCTCGACGTGACGCAGCCCGATCAGTGGAAGGCGGCCGCCGACGTGGCGGTGCGCGAATTCGGCACGCTCAACGTATTGGTGAACAACGCCGGCATCCTCAACGGCAATACCCTGCAGAACTTCCCGCTGGCTGACTGGCAGCAGATCATCGACGTCAACCTCACCGGCACGTTTCTGGGCATGCAGGCCGCCGTCGAGCCGATGACCGCGGCCGGCGGTGGTTCGATCATCAATATCTCGTCGGTCGAGGGCCTGCGCGGCAGCCCGGGGCTCTACGGCTACGTCGCCTCGAAATTCGGGGTGCGCGGCCTGGCCAAGGCCGCGGCGTTGGAGTTAGCGCAACACCACATCCGGGTCAACTCGATCTGCCCCGGGCTGATTCGGACCCAGATGACAGCCGGCGTCCCCGAGGACTTCCTGCAGATCCCGATGGGTCGCGGCGCCGATCCCGGCGAGGTGTCCGCCTGCGTCGTCTACCTGGCCTCTGACGAGTCGTCGTACTCCACCGGCGGCGAGTTCGTCGTCGACGGCGGGCTGACGATCGGCGTACCGCACAAGACCATGTAGGCGGCTATTTACGCAGTTCAAACTGCATAACGCAGCCCGTTTTGTAACGCGTTCCGGTTTGTTGGCTAGGATCGCTCGGGTGAAGACCAAAGGCGCGCTTCTCTGGGAGCTCAATTCCGGGTTCAGTATCGACGAGATCGACGTCGGCGATCCCGTCGCAGACGAAGTCCAGATCCAAATGCATGCCGCAGGCATGTGCCACTCCGACTACCACCTGACGACCGGGGCCACGCCGATCGGGCTGCCCGCACTCGGCGGCCACGAAGGCGCCGGCGTCGTCACCAAGGTCGGCAAGGGAGTCACCGGCATCGCCGAGGGCGACCACGTCATCCTGGCCTTCATCCCGGCATGCGGCGAATGCCCGCCGTGCCTGAAGGGCTTCCGCTCGCTGTGCGACCGGGGCGCTATGTTGCTCGGCGGCAAGGCCATCGCCGACGGCACCAGCCGGGTACGGGCCGGGTCTCACGACGTCTCGCCGATGAACCTGCTGGGCACCTTCGCGCCGTACATGACCGTGCACAAGGATTCGGTGGTGAAGATCGATCCCGTCGTGCCGTTCGAATCAGCCGCCATCCTGGGTTGCGCAGTACCGACCGGATTCGGCTCGGCCACCAACGTCGCCCAGGTTGCGCCGGGCGAGACCGTCGCGATCGTCGGCGTCGGCGGGATTGGGATGAGTGCGCTGCAGGGCGCCGTGCTCTCCGGCGCCAAGCACGTCATCGCCATCGATCCGGTCGACTTCAAACGCGAGCAGGCCATTAAATTCGGCGCCACCCATGTCTACGAATCGATGTTCTCCGCCATCGCGCCGATGATCGACCTGACCTATGGGCTGATGGCCGACAAGGTCATCATCGCAGTCGGCGAGATGCGCGGTGAGATGGTCGAAGAGGCGATGATCTTGACCGCCAAGACCGGCACCTGCGTGCTGACGGGCATGGGGTCGATGCTGGACGTCGACGTCAAACTCAACTTGTTCTTGTTCACGATGCTGCAGAAGACGTTAAAGGGCAACATCTTCGGCGGAGGCAACTCGCATGTCGAGACACCCCGACTGGTGGGACTGTACAAGTCCGGTCTGCTCAAGATCGACGAGATGGTGACCAGCACTTATCGGCTCGAAGACATCAACCAGGGCTATCAGGACATGCTGGACGGCAAGAACATTCGCGGTGTCATCCGCTACACCGAGGAGGACTGGTAGGGCACGGGGCTAGCCTGGAAGGCATGCCTGCCAAGGTGGAGATTCGGCGTGCCGCCGCCCGCGCAGTCACCACGACGTCGTGGCTGCACTCTAAGCACTCATTTTCGTTCGGCGACCACTACGATCCGACGAACACTCACCACGGCGTGCTGCTGGTGAACAACGACGACGTGGTGCAACCGGGTGCCGGTTTTGACACCCACCCGCACCGCGACATGGAGATCGTGACCTGGGTGTTGGATGGCTCGCTGGCGCATCGCGACTCCGCCGGCAACAGCGGAGTCGTCTATCCCGGCCTGGCCCAACGGATGTCGGCGGGCACCGGCATCTTGCACTCGGAGAAGAACGATTCGACCACCGACCCGGTGCGCTTCATCCAAATGTGGGTGCCGCCCGACGTTTCGGGAATCGCCCCGGGCTACCAACAGAGTGAGATCGCCGACGAGCTGCTCGACGGCCGCCTGGCGACGATCGCCTCGGGCATGCCCGGGCACGACGCGGCCATCACCATCCACAACCGGTCGGCGGCATTGCGCGGCGCGCGGCTGGACAGCGGCCAGAGCCTCGAGTTACCGGCGGCGCCCTACCTTCACCTGTTCGTCGAGCGCGGCCGGCTGACCATGCCGGCCACCGACAACGGTGCCGAGCTGGCCGAAGGTGACGCCGTGCGGTTCACCGCCGCGAACGGCATCCGGGTGATGGCCGACCAGGCGAGCGAAATCCTTGTCTGGGAGATGCACGCGGCGCTCGGCGGCTAACGCAGCCACGCCTCCTGGCCTGAAGAATATCGCGGCGTAAGCACCAACACCGCGACCGGCGTCATAGGGTGGGCGCGGACGAACAGGAGCCCGTCATGTCTGAATCCCACTCCCGTCACGCAGCACCTGATGCCACGCCCGGCGACGCCGCCGCCGCCCTCCCCCAGTATCGTCCAGCCCCCTCCGGCCTGGCCAACCCGAAAGCGACGCGGACGGTGCGGTTCTGGACCGTTCCGATCGTCATCACGCTGGCCGTGTTGAGCGCGCTCGCCGCTTTCTACCTCGGCGGAATCTTGAACCCGATGACCAACCTGCGGCATTTCCCGATCGCCGTTGTGAACGAGGATGCCGGGCCGACGGGCGCACAAGTCGTCAAGGGATTGCTGTCGAATTTTGCGAAGGACGACGCATACGACGTCCGCGTGCTGTCCCACGACGACGCCAAGCACCAACTGGACACGGCTCAGATTTACGGCGTCGCGGTGATACCCCCGAACTTCTCCTCCAAGCTGCAGGCCTACGCGAAAAGCGCAGTAGACCCGGGACGCGTCGAGCGGTCGGTCATCATCGTTTCGACGAACCCGCGAGCAGGCACCCTCGGGGCCAGCATTGCCGGGCAGACGCTCAGTCGGGCCGTCACGCTGGTTGATCACCTCATAGGGCAACGACTTTCGCAACAAGTTGTACAGCAGCTGGGCAATAGGCCGGTGCCCGCTGCTTTGACGTTGATGCTCGGGAACCCCATCGAAGTCCAGTCCACCGTGCACAATCCGCTACCGGACGGCACCGGCAATGGTCTTTCGGCGTTCTACTACGCGCTGTTGCTACTGCTGGCCGGCTTCACCGGCAGCATCGTGATCAGCATGCTGGTGGACTCGATGCTCGGCTTCGTACCAGCCGAATTCGGTCCGGTCTATCGGTTCGCCGAACAGGTGAAGATCTCGCGACTCCGCACGCTGTTGATCAAATGGGCGTTGATGATCGTGCTAGCGGTGCTGACGTCGGGTGCCTACATGTTGATTGCCGCCAAACTCGGCATGCCGGTCCAGCACGCCGTGCCATTGTGGCTCTACGGGGCATTCGCGATCGCGGCGGTCGGTATCACGTCCACGTCGCTGATAGCGGTACTGGGCGCACTGGGTCTGCTGGTCAGCATGTTCGTCTTCGTGATACTCGGGTTGCCGTCGGCAGGTGCCACGGTGCCATTGCAGGCGGCGCCGCAATTCTTCGGCTGGCTGGCGAATTTCGAGCCGATGCACCAAGTCTTCCTGGGCACGCGGGCGCTGCTGTATCTCGACGGCCAAGCCGACGCCGGATTGTCGCGGGCGCTGATGATGACCGCCATCGGGCTGGTGATCGGTTTGCTGCTGGGCGCCGTCATCACCTACCTCTACGACCGCCGCGGTTATCACCGGATTCCGTCGGGGCTCGAGGCGACGGCGACGACTGGGGCCACGCCTCCGCCCGGATCGGCTCCTACCGCCGAGGCGACGACATCGACGGACGCGAACGAGTAGCTGCAAATTCCCAGCGGCCGAACGTAATTGGACCGCGCCTAAACCGTCACGCGACTGTGATCCGCCTTTTCTGTGTTATTGCTGAGTTTAATGCTGTGCTGGTTGCACCAACTTTCGCGCCGAAAGGGCAACCGTGCCGTCTCTCGCCGCCGCCTTCCGGCGCACCGCAGCTTGCTGCGCCGGGATGACGCTGTGCCTGGCGCTGACCACCAGCACCGGGCAGCCCGTCGCGCGCGCCGAGTCCCGCGAACTGCTGGCCGCTGCCATCGCCAATACCCAGGGTTCCTACCTGGTGTACAACTTCGGCGGCGGGCATCCGGCACCGATGCTCAACGCCGGGGGCAGCTGGTACGACGGGAACAGCGGTGGCCACCTGATGATCATCAAAGGTGCCTCGCAACGGCTTTCACCGCATCTGCTGGTCGACAGCCATCGCGGGGTCCAGGCACGTTGCGAACGCGATCCCCGAGCCCGGACGGGGGACGGGTTGATGCAAGCGTCGGAGACCTACGCTCCCGTGCAGGCGTGGCAAGTGATGGGCCAGCCAACGATCGCCATCAATGCCAACTTCTTCGACATCCGCGGACAGAAGGGCGGTTCGTGGCGGTCCACGGGCTGCAGCTCACCGCTGGGAGCCTACGTCGACAACACCCACGGCCAGGGCCGGGCCAATCAGGCGGTCACCGGCACGATTCCCTATGCCGGTAAGCAAGGCCTCTCCGGCGGAAGTGAGAACTGGAGCGCGTTGGCGACGATGGTCCTGCCCACGCACGGCGCGCCAACGGTGTTGTGGCCCAGGGGTGGCAGGGACGGCCATGACTACGACGCTGCCACGTCGGTCGTGAACGACTTGGTAGGTCGGGGCGACTCGTTCGTCGCGGTGAGCGGGCTCGGGCTGTTATCTCCAGGCAACACCGGCCAGCTCAACGACGGCGGTCCCAGCGCGGCGCGCACGGCGCTGGCCTATTCGAAGCCGCGAGACGAGATGTACGTCTTTCAAGGGGGCAGCTACACGCCGGACAACATTCAGGACTTGTTCCGCGGCTTGGGCAGCGACACCGCCGTGTTGCTCGACGGCGGTGGGTCATCGGCGATCGTGTTACGCCGCGACACCGGTGGCATGTGGGCCGGGGCCGGCGTCCCGAAGGGTAATTGCGATACTTACCAGGTTCTTTGCGACTCGCACGAGCGCTCACTGCCCAGCTGGCTCGCGTTCAACTAGTTTCCGCTGGCGGTGCGTTCGGACCCGAACCGGAAGATCAGCAGGCTGACCGTCACCACCGCGGCGGCCGCGGCGAATACCGGAGCGACGGTGAACCGCGACATCGTGGCACCGACGAGGGCGCCCCCGCACATCGCGAAAATGACTCCATAGCGCAGCTTTTCACGCTTACCCGTGCCGCCCGCCAGCCTGCTGTCGACACCGAGGCCGACGACCGTCGACGTCAGCACGGTGGTGCTGAGCTCTTGGATGCCGAACTGGCGCGCGGTGGCATTCTGGACGCCGAATGTTACTGCGAGCCCGGCAATCAGGATCAGTTTGGTGTTGGCTTGGTAGCTCAGCACGCCGGTGCCGGTCAGGATCGACAACGCGGTCAACAAGACCACTTCGATGCCCAGCGATGTGGTGAGCCACCGGCGGGTATGCGCGCCGAGATGGCGGGCCAACCGGCCACCGATGACCGTGCCGGTGAGGAACCCGACGAACGCGACGATTGCTGCGGTCAGATCGAAGCCCGCCCGGGGGACGAACCAGAACCCGAGGAAGATGAGGTTGCCGGTCATGTTCGCGACGAAGATGTGACCGAGTATCAGCACACTGATCGCATCGACCAGCCCGGTCGCAAACGTCAACAGCAGCAACGCTGTAACCGTCAGTCGGTCCGATACCGGCGAGGCCATCACGTCAGCGGCCATGGCGTTAGGTCTGCGGGGTGAGATCCAGCGAGGTGATGGTCGTCATCCTGGTGACCAGCCATCGCGCATGGTCGCGTTTCATGACCAGCCGATAGGACAAGTACTTCAGCGATGGCATCTCTTTGGTGGCCGGAGTGTGGGACGTGGTGTTGGTGTAGACGATGGCGGTGGCATCCGTGCCGTTCAGTGATTCCACTGCGGCCCCGGTGATTACCGTGCTGTTGGTGACTTTCGCCTGTTTGTTGGGCGCGACGATCGCATCAAGGAATTTGCGGTACTGGGCCTCGAAATCGCCGCTGAGATATTTCGCCGACCGGTCGGCAAGCGTATCCATATTTTCCGGTGTGTAGGTCCACAGCGTGGTGATGGCGTTGGCCGCGGTCCGCGCGATCTGCAGCTTGGTGTTCACAGTGGCGCGATCAACCAGATACGGCTGGACCATCGCCGCTGCAAAAGCCGTGCAGCCGATGAACAATGCGGCCGCGACGACAACCGCGATGCCCAGGCGCCTGCCGGCCGGTCGCCTTGCCCGCACGCCAAGATCGTCTTTGTCATCGCCGGTTTCGTCGTCTGCAACCGGGTCGATCGTGGATTGATCCTCGGGCACTTCCGTATCGGGCTGCTCGACTTCGGTTCCAGCAGCGTCGATTTCGACGGACGCATCATCCCCCGACCGGCTATCGAGGGTCTCGTCTGTCAGATCACTTGCTGGAGACTGCTGATCTTCCACTGGTCGCCTTCCCGCTGAGCGGTTAACACCCAACGATTTGTGCTCTCGATTGTTTGCTTTCCGTCGGGAGACTTGTACGTGACTTCGGTAGCCACCAGTACGTTTGCGCTGCCGTCGTCGTTCCACCTTTCCACCCCGGCATCCAGAGCGGTGCCCTTGGTCGGCTCCGCTTGGGCGACGTTCATGAGGACCTCGTTCACCTTTTCCCGGTACTGCTTGGCGAAATCGCCGGTGGCCTGTGCTAACAACCGATCAACATAATCGTTGGCGTGAAACGGATCCAGCGACGTGAAGCCTGTCATGAACGATCGAGCGAAGCCGAGCACGTCGACTTCCTTCATCGCTACCTGGTGGTGCGATCTGTGGTTGACGAGGATGAACGAGGACGCCGTGATTGCGCCTGCCGCGAGCAGCACGGCGACAGCCATCGCCATAGGCACGGCCCACTGTCGCGACGGTTTCCACCAGTGGCGCGGTAACCTCAACCGCCGCAACGGTAACCGCGACCACAGCGACGTTTTCGGTACCTGCTCGACGAGGAGCGGCTCTTCGCCAGGCTGAATTCGGCGCCGCGGGCTCATTTTTCACCCTTGGGCGGTCTGGGTTTGGTCACGACGGTCAGGTCGTCGACGAGCCAACGCTCGCCTGCGCCCTTGACGAACGAAACCCGAACGGTGGCAGTGATGAGGCGTTGCTCATTGCCTCCGCCGCGGTGACCCTGCAGAAAGAGCAGCATCGTCGCCCGATCCGGCGTTGCGGACAGTACCGCGCTGTTGGTCACCCAATACTCGTTGACGAGGGGGTGGCCCTTTTGCACTGACTCCTGCTGTGGGACCAACTGCGCCCGGTATTTTTCTGTCGTCAGTGATTGAGCCCGGGCGAAATCCTCGTGCAGCGATTTTGGATCGTAGGTCAGCATCTCTGCGACGATCTTCGGTCCCCGCGCCTGGATCGCAGCGCGTGTCTGGTCGGAACGCCGATCCTGCAGGTAGACCACCGTGAAGCTCAACGCGAGACCGCCGATGCACAGCAGCGCCGCAGCCGCCACGATGATTGCGATGAGCGGGCGGATCTTGCCGGGCCGCTGATTCGGTTCGACGCGGCGCACCTCGGTGCGGAGCAGCAAGTCGGCGAAGGTCCGCCGGCGCGCATCCCACAGCGGCCACAGCCAGCCCACGAATACCGAGATGGTGTCGAGCAGGTGGGCGAAGTCTCTCAACAACAGCCGGCCGAGTCCCGCGGAGGTCCCATCAGGGCGAACGACCACGATCCCCATAAGGGCACGGCCCAGGCTCCAACCACGGTTCGCCGGCCACACCACCCGGTTAATCAAGGTCAGCAGAATCACGGCCGCCAGGACGTAACCGCACAGCCACCACGACGTGCTGTGCAGCGGCACGGCCAACCAGACCAACAACAGCGTCGCTACCACCGCAACGCCAGGCAACACATCAACGATGAACGCAGCCGCGCGGATGTGCCAGCGCGCCAGGTTATTCGGTGCTGCTGCTTCGATTTCCGGCGTGGTCTCGGTCTGCTCGACCACCGCCGTCACTTCGCCACCTGGTCAATGTTGGCAATCCGGTATTGGCCCTCAGCGGGTGCCATCTTCACCCGCAATCGGTAGCCGATTTCTCGGTCTTGCGTCTGACTGTTGGACACTTTGACGCGGAATGCCACTAGCACATCGACCGAACCGTCGTCGTAGTTGCGTTCTGCCCCAGCACGCATATCGGACACTTGGGTGTGAACGTTGGCAACCTGATAGGCCTCGACGAACAGGCTGCTGTACAGCACCGCTTGGCTACGGAAACTTCCGGTGCTGCAGTCGATGATCTTCTGCGCGCCAGCGGTCATCGCATTGACATCCGGCGCCTGGGTTGCCACGACACAATCCTTTGCGGCCTGCACGGCCTCCACGTCGTGGCGCGCGATGGCCTGGCTTTCCTGGTTGGCGCGCAGCGCGAAATAGCCACCGGTACCGACGCCGCCGGCGAGCACGAGAAGTGCTGCCGTGATGCCGATCAACCACCCGCGGCCCAGGCGCGAGGGGTTCACCCCAACAACGAGAGGGCTTCCCCCTTCGGATTCATCCTCGGCGTCCGTCTCGGTATCCAAGTCGACTTCAGCCTCAGATACATCCTCGGCTTCCGTCTCGGTATCCAAGTCGACTTCAGCCTCAGATACATCCTCGGCGTCCGTCTCGGTATCCAAGTCGACTTCAGCCTCAGATACATCCTCGGCTTCCGTCTCCGCGAGACCCTCGGCGGTTGTTTCGGTGCTGGTCTGCTCGGCTTCGTGGGGTTCTGACGACGAGTCGTCGGTATCGGCGGGGTTCAGCCGGCTGGCGCCAGCATCTCCTTCCATCCGTCGTCTCCTGTTTGGCTCGAGTTATTGACGGAGTATTTCAATCCGTCGGGGCCGGTCACCTGACCGCTCAGCGGACTATAGACCGCGGTGGGCGGACCCCCGCCCGGAGTGTAGATGCACGGGTTGGGCTGCTGCCCGTTGCACTGGACGCTACCCGAACCCGGCCGCTGCAGCGGATCGCTGATCGGCGGCGGCGT
>Ga0209248_10000033_pt1 | contig 42590 bp, 41 predicted proteins | sample BogFormECP04_OM1_FD_188241 | JGI IMG/M metagenome (GOLD analysis project Ga0209248, IMG submission 188241) | Bog forest soil microbial communities from Calvert Island, British Columbia, Canada - ECP04_OM1 (SPAdes) (version 2) | ecosystem: Environmental > Aquatic > Freshwater > Wetlands > Bog ... | reverse complement strand
AACCTGCCGCTGCCGGCCAAGATCGTCACCGAGGTGCTGGAGCCCATCGACGTCATCGCTCGCTTCGGCGACGACCCCGATGTCGAGGAGGTCGACGCCCACGTACGTGCGGTGATGGAGGCCGCGCTGAAGCGGCTAGCCGGTCAGCGCCGGTTCCCCATCCTGGGCTGAATCGGCGAATCCGCCGAAACCCCCACGTCAATAAGTGCTTGCATGGACCTGTCGGTGGGTCATCGCACGAGGCTGTAAATGGCAGGTGGGCGCGTGAAAAGACTCAACGGTATGGACGCCATGCTGCTCTACAGCGAGACGCCGAACCTGCACACGCACACGCTGAAGGTGGCGGTCATCGACGCGGCGGACTTCGACGGCGAGTTCAACTACGAGGCTTTCCGGCGCCATCTGCATCGCCGGCTGCACTTGCTGGACCCGTTGCGCTACAAGCTCGTCGATATCCCTTGGCGGTTACATCACCCGATGTGGCTGGAGAACTGCGAGGTCGACCTGGATTACCACCTCCGGCGAGTGCAGGTGCCTGCACCGGGTGGCCGCCGCGAGCTCGACCAGGTCATCGGAGAGGTGGCGTCCACGCCGCTGGACCGCAGCCGCCCACTCTGGGAGTTTCATTTCGCCGAGGGTCTGGCCGGAGGCCGGTTCGCTCTGATCGGCAAGGTTCATCACGCGCTGGCCGACGGCGTCGCCTCGGTCAATCTGTTAGCGCGTGCGATGGATCTCGAGGATGGGCGGGCCGATGAGCGCGACGACGACGGTGCCGGGGTGACACCGACAACGGCTGGTCTGCTGCGCGCCGCCGGACGCGATCACGTCCGGCAAATCGCCGAGCTCCCCGGGCTGCTCAGAGATGCCGCGGTCGGGATCAGCCGGGTGCGCCGCCGCTCCAGAGAACGTGGCGATCATCCGGATCTGGCCGACGCATTCGACGCGCCACCGACCTTCCTCAATCACCTGGTGTCGCCGCAGCGGCGGTTCGCCACCGCCGCGTTGCGGCTGGCTGATGTGAAAGCGACCGCAAAGGCGTTGGGCATCACGATGAACGACCTCGTGCTGGCGACGGCCGCGGGTGGCTTGCGAAAGTTGTTGTTACGCTACGACGGCAAAGCCGACTGTCCGATCATTGCGTCGGTACCGACGGCCACCGACAAGTCGGATCGCATCACCGGCAACGAGATCAGTGGCCTGATGATTTCGTTGCCGGTGCACGTCGCCGACCCGGCCGAGCGGGCGCGGCTGGTCGCGCTGGCGACCCAGATCGCCAAGGAAGACCACGAAATCCTCGGCCCACGCCTATACGGCCAACTGATGGCCTATTTGCCGACGGCGATTGCCCCGGCGGCATTTCGGTGGCTGGGTCATCGCGACGCGCCGAACAAGGTGATGAATGTGGCCGTCTCCAACGTGCCCGGGCCGCGTGAGCGCGGCCACTTCGGCGGCGCACCAGTCAGCGAGATCTACTCGACAGGTGTGCTCTCCCCCGGCGCCCCGGTCAACATCACCGTCTGGAGCTACGTCGACCAGCTCGGCGTGGCGGTGCTGACCGATGACCAGACCTTCAATGATCCGCATGAAGCAACCGACGCGCTCATTGAGGCCTTCGCCGAATTACGCAGTGCCGCAGGTTTTTCCGATCAGAACGGCGGACTCGATCTGGCGGCTGAGCACGCGTTGTGCTAACCGCCGTCCGTCACTAAGCAGCCAGAACAGCGTCGAGCGCCGAATAGAACAGACCGAGGCCGTCGTCGGACGGCCCAGTCAACGCCTCGGTCGCATGCTCGGGGTGCGGCATCAGCCCGACGACACGGCCGTTGGCTGAGCTGATACCCGCGATGTCGCGCAGCGAGCCGTTTGGGTTGTCGTGGTAGCGGAACACCACTCGGCCTTCACCTTCCAACTCGTCGAGCACCTCGGCGGACGCCACGTAGCGACCCTCGCCCGACTTCAACGGGATCAGCAGGTCGGCATCGGGCTCGAACCGCGACGTCCACGCCGTCGCCGTCGACGCCACCCGCAGCCACACATCGCGGCAGACGAAATGCAGGCCGACGTTTCGGGTGAGCGCGCCGGGCAGCAACCCGGCCTCGCACAACACCTGAAAACCGTTGCAAATACCTAAAACCGGCAACCCACGGCCGGCAGCCGCGATCACTTCGCCCATCACCGGCGCGAACCTCGCGATCGCACCGCACCGCAGATAGTCGCCGTACGAGAACCCGCCCGGCACCATCACCGCCTCGACGGCCTTGAGGTCGGCGTCGGCATGCCACAGGCTGACCGCCTCGGCGCCGACGAAACGCACCGCCCGCGCGGCGTCCACGTCGTCGAGCGTCCCGGGAAAGGTGATGACGCCGATACGGGCCGTCACTGCGGTTCCCGGCTTACTGTCCATTCTTCGATCACGGTGTTCGCCAACAGCGACTCGGCGATCTCGGCAAGCGCCGAATCGTCGACACTGTCGTCGACTTCGAGTTCAAACCGCTTGCCCTGCCGGACATCTGAGATGCCAGCATGGCCAAGCCGCCCCAATGCGCCGACAATCGCCTGACCCTGCGGGTCGAGAATCTCGGCCTTGGGCATCACGTGCACAACCACCCGGGCCACCCGCGCTCCTTCTGCCGATCCGGTTTGCTCGGCCCAACTCTACCGGTCGACACTGCGACCGCCGTGTTAGCACGAGCCGATGTAGGCCGCGCATACCGGCGACCTCATCGCGTCCAGAACTTGGGCGTCCGAGATCACCGGCCAGGGCACCTGCGGCTCGGAAGACCACAGCGTCAGTTCGCTGATCGTGCTGTTCTCCGGGTGCGCGACCAGGTAGGTGTGCATGATCACCGGTCCGCTGATCACGGCGGCCAGCCGATTGGGCTCGTCGATGGTGACCGATGGCGACTCTGCCGCCGCACCCAGTTGGCAACCACGCAGCGCGGCCGCGGCCACGCCGAACACCGACGACGCGTTCTGGCCGCCACGCGCGGTGTCGCCGCGCCAATGCAGGACTTGGGCCTGTAACTGCCACTGACCTTGTGCGTTAGTTACAGTCGCCCGGCTGGCGACTGCCGAATTGCGAGTGTCCTGCGGAAAGGCAGGCGTCGCACACACCTCTTCGAACCGGAACCGCGGCGTCGCCGTCCCGGTCATCGGTGAAGCAACGCCGGCCAGCGATGGCCATCGGTACGTCGAGTTCAGCGGTATCCCGGACGACGAGATCCACGCCGTGTCCGGAATCCGATCGCATACCGGCGGGCAGGTCTCCGGGTCCGCGTGGGCGGCCACCAACGACACGCACCCGACGGCCAGGCCGCTGGCGACCAGCATCGTGGCCAGAACTAGGCGCATGCCAGGCACCCCATGAGCGCACAATCGTAGACATGCAACTCACGCATTTTGGCCATTCCTGCGTACTCGCCGACTTTGGCCACACCACCCTGCTGTTCGACCCGGGAAATTTCTCGCATGGATTCGAGGGCATCACCGGCCTGTCGGCGATCGTGATCACCCATCAACACCCCGACCACGTCGACGCGGCGCGACTACCCGCGCTGCTCGACGCAAATCCCGGCGCCGCGCTGTACGCCGACCCGCAGACCGCCGAGCAGCTTGATGTGCCGTGTCAGCAGGTCCAGGTCGGCGACGAGTTGTCCGTCGGCGACCTGACCATCCGCGCGCTCGGGGGCCGGCATGCCGTCATCCACCCGGAAATCCCAGTGATCAACAACATCTCGTACCTGGTCGGCGACGGCGAGCACCCCGCCAGGTTCATGCACCCCGGCGATGCGCTGTTCGTCCCGGATGAGCCGATAGACGTTTTGGCCACGCCCGCGGCGGCACCCTGGATGAGGATTTCCGAGGCGGTCGACTACCTGCGGGCGGTGGCGCCGGCGCGGGCGGTGCCCATCCACCAGGGCATCATCGCTCCGGACGCCCGCGGCATCTACTACGGCCGGCTCACCGAGATGACCACCACCGACTTCCAAGTATTGCCTGAAGAAAGCGCGGTTACCTTCTAGGCGATGTCGTTCGCCGCACCACGGCCCGCGGCGCGGCCCGAGAAGATGCAGCCGCCGAGGAACGTTCCCTCCAGTGCCCGGTAGCCGTGCACACCACCGCCGCCGAAACCGGCGACCTCGCCGGCCGCATAGAGCCCGTCGAGCGGAGTCCCGTCGGCCGTGAGCACCCGCGAGTCTAAATCGGTTTCCAAGCCGCCCAACGTCTTTCGCGTCAGGATGTGCAGCTTGACCGCGATCAGTGGTCCGGCCTTGGGATCCACCAACCGGTGCGGAGCGACGACTCGACCCAGCCGGTCGCCCAGATACCCACGCGCAGCACGGATCGCGGTGATCTGGCCGTCCTTGGTGAAACGGTTGACGACCTCGCGATCACGGGCGGTGACCTCTTCCGCCACCGTCGCATAGTCCAGCGGCAGAACATCGGGCAATGTGTTCATCGCAGTCACCAACTCGCGCAATGAGTTTGCGCTGACGAAGTCGACGCCCTTGTCGACGAAGGCCTGCACCGGGCCGGGCGCGCCTGATCCGGCCCTCGACGCGAGCAGTTGGCGCACGCTGCGTCCGGTCAGGTCAGGGTTCTGTTCCTGACCGGACAAGCCGAATTCCTTGCCGATGATTTTGGCGTTCAGCACAAACCAGGTGTAGTCGTAGCCCGACTTCGCGATGTACTCCAGCGTTCCGAGAGTGTCGAAGCCCGGATACAGCGGGACCGGCAGACGCTTGCCGGTGGCGTCCAACCACAGCGACGACGGTCCCGGGATGATCCGGATGCCGTGCAGCGGCCAGATCGGGTCATAGTTGGTGATGCCCTCGGTGTAGTGCCACATCCGGTCCCGGTTGATCACCCGGGCGCCGGTCTTCTCGGTGATCGCGATCATCCGGCCGTCGACATGGGCGGGCACACCCGCGAGCATCCGGTCGGGCACCCGACCCATCCGCTGTGGCCAGTTCGCGCGCACCATCTCATGGTTGCCGCCGATGCCCCCGCTGGTGACGATCACCGCTTGCGCGCGAAACTCGAACGCCCCGACTGCTTTTCGTGATGATGTAACGCCGCGCGGTTCGGTCGAGGGCTCCAGGACGGTGCCCCGAACCCCGGTCACCGCGTCACCTTCGACGATCAGCTCATCCACCCGGTGACGGTGCGCGAAACGCACCTTCGACTGGCGGCGCAATCGCCGGGCGAACATCTCCACCAACGCCGGCCCGGTTCCCCAGGTGATGTGAAAGCGCGGCACCGAGTTACCGTGCCCCCGCGCGTCGTAGCCGCCGCGCTCGGCCCACCCCACCAACGGGAAGATCTGCAAGCCCCTGGCGCGCAGCCAGCTGCGTTTCTCCCCTGCGGCGAAATCGACGTAGGCATGCGCCCATTGCCGCGGCCAGTAGTCTTCCTGCCGGTCGAACGCCGCGGTGCCGAGCCAATCCTGCAGAGCGAGTTCGTGACTGTCGCGGACACCGAGTCGGCGCTGCTCGGGGCTGTCGACGAAGAACAGACCGCCGAACGACCAGAAGGCCTGCCCGCCGAGGTTGGCGCTGTTCTCCTGATCGAGGATCAGCACCCGCAACCCGCGGTCCACCACCTCGCAGGCGGCCACCAGGCCGGCCAGGCCCGCCCCGACGACGATGACATCAGCAGCCGGCCCTGCCGGCGCAGCCCCGGTATCGCTCATGGCGCTACACAGTAGCGACCCGGCGCATCAGGCCGCGTCGAGAACCGCTTGCTCACCCCGCCACTGATATACGGTCGGCTCACAGCCTTGCAGCAACGCCAGGTCCACCGCGTCCAGCATCGCTTGCAGCGGCCCGGGCTTGCGCAGGTGATGCGCGGCGACCGCGACCCGGACGATCCCGTCACGGCGGGCTACTCGCTCAGCGGAGAGCACCAGCATCCGGCACCACCACGGCTCGGCCAGGAAACCTTCTCCGATGCCGAGCACCCGTGCGCGCACGGTGGTCCGCCGGACCAAGTCGGTGATCCCGTGCAGATCGGCGAGCAGTCGAAAACCGTTGCGCGGCAGAGCTGTAACGGTACCTGGCGATGCCGTCCAACCCGGCGCCGCGAACAGCCGGGTGCGCAGCCCGAGGTGCTCGAGCACTCGGTCAGCCGCCATCAGCCGCAAGTTGGCCTCGTGTGCGGGCAGCGCCGCGAACTCGCCCCGGCGTTTCTTGGTGGCGGCCTGGTCGTAGCCGTTCAGCAAGAGCGCATCACCGGCGGCGCGCCGGTCCGCCAGCCACTCGACGGTGTGCGGGTCACGGTCGAGCCGATAGCCGCCCTTCAGCCGCGGGGCCGCCAGCAACGACACCGGAACCGACCGGACGTCCATCTGTGCGCAGAACTCGGCGACATCGTCCAATGTGCGTTCACAGATCCCCGAGACCGAGACGATCAATTTCCCAGACACATCACAATTTTGACGATGTCAAATGTCCAAATGGTGACATACACGCGGACAACAAACGTCCATCGGGCCCTGCGACCAGCTAATTCGGCAGCACAGCCTCGATCGCAGCGACTATCTCCGGCGCATCGGGGACCGTCCGGGGACGAAATCGATTGACCACATCTCCGCCGGGAGCGATCAGAAACTTTTCGAAGTTCCACTGCACGTCACCGGCCTGCCCGTCGGCGTCGGGGGTCTTCGTCAGTTCGGCGTAAAGCGCGTGCCGGCCGGGCCCGTTGACCTCGGTCTTAGCTAACAGCGGGAACGTCACGCCGTAGGTGGTGGCACAAAACGTTTGGATTTCTTCGGCGGTCCCGGGTTCTTGGCCCATGAATTGATTGCACGGAACCCCGAGGACCGTGAGCCCGCGGTCGCCGTAGTCTTTCGCAAGCTGTTCCAGCGCAGCGTACTGCGGTGTCAGGCCACATTTGGACGCGACGTTGACCACCAAGACTGCGTGGTCGCTGTAGTCGGCCAGCGACGTCGGATGGCCGTCGAGCGTGGTCAAAGAGATATCGGTCACAGACATAGCCGCCCACGCTACCCCTATCGCACCCGGCGCAAAGTATGTTGGTCAGCTAGCTATTTTCTCGTTAGGCTGGCGGTCATGGTTTCTCGCACGGCACCGCCGACTACGAACACCGAACCGGCCGCCGGCGACCTGCCTGACTATCCAGACTCTCTCGATGCCGGCCTGCTGCGCATCGCCGGTGTCTGCGTTCTCGCCTCGGTAATGGCGATCCTGGACGCCACGGTCGTCAGCGTCGCACAGCGCACGTTCATTGTGGAGTTCGCATCCACTCAGGCCGTCGTCGCGTGGACGATAACGGGTTACACGCTCGCGCAAGTCGCGGTCATCCCGCTGGCCGGTTGGGCCGCCGACCGATTCGGCACCAAGCGGCTGTTCTTAGGTGCGGCTTTGTGGTTCACACTGGCGTCGCTGCTGTGTTCAGTGGCGTCAAACATCGTAGAGCTCATCGCGTTTCGGATGATACAAGGACTCGGCAGCGGGATCCTGGTCCCGTTGACATTGATCATCTTGACGCGCGAAGCCGGTCCGAGGCGGCTCGGCCGGTTGATGGCGGTGCTGGGTATCCCGATGCTCCTCGGCCCGATGTGCGGGCCGGTGCTGGGCGGCTGGCTGATCGGCGCTTACGGCTGGCAATGGATCTTCCGGATCAATCTGCCGCTCGGCCTGATCGTACTAATGCTCGCGGCCTTGGTCTTTCCGCGAGATCGTCCGCGATCATCGGAGACGTTTGACTTCGTGGGCATGCTCTTGCTGTCGCCCGGGTTGGCAGCACTGCTGTTCGGGATTTCGTCGGTTCCGCGGCACGGCACCTTCGCCGACAGCCATGTATGGATACCGGCGCTCATCGGATTGACCTTGGTCACCGCGTTTGTTCTGCACGCGCTGCACCGTGCCGAGCACCCACTGATCGATCTGCGGCTCTTCCAGAATCGGGTGGTGACGTTGGCCAACGCGGCGATGTTCCTGTTCTCGGTTGGCTTTTTCGGCGTCGTGCTGTTGTTGCCCAGTTATTTCCAGCAGTTGCTGCATCAGACGCCGCTGCAGTCCGGGGTGCACATGGTTCCGCAGGGACTCGGCGCGATGCTGGCTATGCCGCTCGCCGGAACCCTGATGGACAAACGCGGACCCCGCAATGTTCTCCTGGTCGGGATCACGCTGATCAGTACCGGATTGACCGTATTCGCCTATGGCGCATGGAAACAAGCGGACTACCAACCGATCCTGCTTGCCGGACTGGTCATTGTCGGCATCGGCCTGGGCTGCACCATGACGCCGCTATCCGGGGCGGCGGTGCAGACGTTGGCGCCCCAGCAGGTGGCGCGCGGGTCCACACTGCTCAGTGTCAATCAACACGTCGCCACTTCGATGAGCATTGCATTGATGTCGGTGATTTTGACCAGCCAATTCAACCGCAGCGAAAGCATCACCACCGCAGAGAAACTCGGGATCCTCCGCGGAAAAGTCGGGAAGCACGGTCCACCGGCGCCGTCCCACCACGACGTCTCCGCTGATTTCACCGTCCGGCTGATGCACGACCTCACACACGCCTACACGCTGGTCATCGGGGTGGCGATGGTCGTTGTCGCGTTGGCACTGGTGCCCGTCGCCTTTCTGCCCAACAAGCCGCCGGCCAAGAGCCAACGGCACGTCCCCACGTTTTAGTCGGGTTACTCTTCGAAGAGCATGGTGGCGATCCGCTCGACGGTCGCCATCGGATCGGTCGCCTTGAGGCGGGCGTTCACCGCGTCATTGAGCCAAAGCATCGAAAACCCGTGCACCAGTGACCAAGCCGCCAGCTCGGCGCCGGGCGGATCGGCTTGGGCGTGCTGGTCCGGCAGCGACGCCACACCCCGGGACAACTCGGCGCCGGCGGCCGCCTGGGCGGCTGCCAGCTCGCGGTTCGAGGAATCGACCAGCGACTTGTCGAACATCACCCGGTAATGGCCTGAGTGCTCGAGAGCGAACCGCACATATGCGAGCGCGGCGTCAAGGAACCGGGGCCGGGCCTCGGCAAGGGCCACTGCCAACAGTTCGAATCCCTGAGCGGCCAGCGCGGTGAACAGACCGCGCCGATCGGTGAAGTGGTGCGCCGGCGCTGCGTGCGACACCCCCGCTTCCCGCGCTAACTCGCGCAGTGACACCCGGTCGGCGCCGCGCTCATCGACAAGGCGTGCGGCCTCGGTCAGGATCGCGGCCCGCAGGTCTCCGTGATGGTAGGTCGGGCGAGTCATAACGCCAGCATAGACGGCTAACTTGACAGCGGCTAGTTCTAATTTTATGCTGCATGATCAGAACTTGTCAGTGTCTAGATTGGAGAGTTGAAATGGCTCCGTTGATCACCCTGCTGGTGGGAAGCATCGCGGCCCGGATCGCGGGCTGGGCCGGTGTCGACTATGTCGGCACCTGGACCAAAGCGGTCGCCGTCGGCCTAGCCGCGATGTTCGTTCTGACCGGTGTCGCGCACTTCGCCCCACCGCTACGCGCCGCCTTGATTGCGATTGTGCCCCCGCAGCTACCGGCGCCCGGCCTGCTGGTGACCGTCACCGGCGTGCTGGAGTTCCTTGGCGCAGTGGGCCTGTTGACTCCGACCACTCGCGTCGCTGCGGCCGTTTGCCTGCTGCTGCTGATGCTGGCGATGTTCCCGGCCAACATCTACGCGGCGCGAATGCCCAATCCGCCCAAGTCGATGACGACGCAGCTACCCTTGCGCACCGCTGAGGAGATCGTCTACCTGGCCGCTGCCGTAATGGTCGCCATCGGCGGCAGCTAAGAGCCAGGAGTACTGGTAGGCCACTTCTTTCCAGCGCTCGTAGCGCCCGCTGATACCACCATGGCCGGCGGTCATCTGGGTCTTCAACAGCACCGGATTGCCGTCGGTTTTGGTGTGCCGCAAAGCCGCTACCCATTTCGCAGGTTCGACATAGTAGACCCTGGTGTCGTTCAGCGATGTCATCGCCAGGATGCGCGGATACTTCTGCGCGGCGACGTTCTCGTACGGCGAATACGATTTCATATAGTGGTAAACATCGCTGTCGCTCAACGGGTTCCCCCATTCGTCCCATTCGGTGACGGTCAACGGCAGTGACGGGTCCAGAATCGTCGTGAGCGGGTCGACGAACGGGACCTGCGCCAGAATCCCCGCGAACAGATCGGGAGCCATGTTGGCCACTGCACCCATGAGCAGCCCACCGGCGCTGCCGCCCAAGGCCACCAACTCCTCCGGCCGGGTCAGTCCGGAGTCCACCAGATGGTTTGCGACCGCGACGAAATCGGTGAACGTGTTCTTCTTCTCCAACAGCTTGCCGTGCTCGTACCACAGCCGGCCCATCTCGCCGCCGCCGCGGACGTGCGCGACGACAAACGTCATGCCGCGGTCCAACAGCGACAGCCGCGCGATGGAGAAACGCGGATCCTCACAGATCTCGTATGCACCATAGCCGTAAACCATTGCCGGAGCGGGGAACTCGATGTTCGCGCGGTGCACGATCGAGATGGGAATCCGGCTTCCGTCGGCCGCGTAGGCCCAATCTCGGCGTTCGACGTAGTCCTCGCGCCGGTAGTCGCCGAGCACCGGCTGCTCGCGCAGCAGCGTGCGCTCGCCGGTAACGAGATCCAGGTCGTAGATCTGCACCGGCGTGACAAACGACCCACCGCCGATCCGGAGCTTGGGTGAGTCCCAATTCGGGTTGGCCCCCAGTCCGGCCGACATCAGCTCGGACGCAAACGAGATCTCCTCGGGCTGTCCGTAGTCGTCGCCATCGATGGGCCACAACTGAATTCGCGGCAACGCTTCACCGCGGTAGCTGACTACCAGATGCCCGCCGAACGCATCGACGCCGTCTAGTCGCACGTCGTCGCGGTGCGCAATCAGCGTCCGCTGCGTACCGGGGTCGTCGGCAGGCGCCTCCACGAGGGTGAAGTTCACGGCGCCGTCGTTGTGCAGGATCAAAAACCGATCCTGACCGTCGACGATTGCGTGCTCCACCGAATACTCGACACCGTCGCGCCGCGGCAGCACCGTGACGAACTCGGCATCTGGGTCGGCGGCGTCGGCGTAGCGGACCTCCGAGGTAATGGCCGACCCCGACGCGATCAGCACGTAGGCATCGCTTCGAGTCCGGCCCACCGCAAGCCAAAACCGCTCGTCGGCTTCGTGATACACCTTTTCGGCGGGCAGACCGGAGGCGAGTCGGTGCCGCCAGACTGTTTCGGGACGCCAGGCCGCGTCGACGGTGGTGTAGTAGACGGTTCGGTTGTCGGTGGCCCACGTCGCCCCTGCGCCGATGCCGACAATCTCGTCCGGGTATTGCTCCTGGGTCCGAAGATCCCTGAACCGCAACGTATAACGCTCATCACCGACCACGTCGACGGAGTACGCGAGCACATTGCCGTCGGGGCTGATGCTGGCAGCGCCCAGTGCGAAGTAGTCGTGTCCCTCGGCTTCGACGTTCTCATCGAGCAGAATCTGCTCACCGGGGATCTCGGTGTTCTCATCGAACACTGGCGGGTTCCAGTCAGCCGGATCGGCTACCGGGCAACGGCATTGCACGCCATATTGCTTGCCCTCAAAGCTACGGGCGTAATACCACCAGCCGTCGCGCCGGATGGGCACCGACAGGTCGGTCTCCTTGGTGCGTGCCTTGATCTCGTCGAAGATCCGCTGCCGCAACGGTTCAAGCTGAGCGGTCGAATGGTCGGCGTACTCGTTCTCGGCTTCCAGATGCGCGATGACTTCAGGACTGGACTTGTCTCGCAGCCATTCATATGGGTCGACGAACACGTCGCCGTGAAATTCCCGTCGGCTCTCCACCCGCTTGGTGACGGGGGGTGCTGTCGCATCAGTCATGAGCACCGCTTCCTCCTCATCGCGTCGCTCTGCATCGTCGCCGGCGCGGCTCATGCGCCGGGCCCGATCCAGTCGCCGAAACGCAGCCCGGAAATCCGTTCGTAAGCCTCGATGTAACGGTCGCGAGTGGCATCGATGATGCCCTCGGGCAGCGGTGGCGGAGGCTCCGATCCGGAGCGGTCCCAGCCGGAGTCGGGGCCGGTCAGCCAATTGCGGACGAACTGCTTGTCGAAACTGGCCTGCACCACGCCGGCATGGTAATCGGCGGCCGGCCAGTAGCGCGACGAGTCGGGGGTGAAAATCTCGTCGGCCAGCACCAAGTTGTCGTGCGCGTCGATACCGAACTCGAATTTGGTGTCGGCGACGACGATTCCTCTTCTCAACGCGTGGTCGGCCGCCTGTACATAGGTCTGCAGCGTACGGTCGCGCAATTGGTTGGCGCGAACCCCACCGACCATCTGGATCACCTGCGGGAATGAGATGTTCTCATCATGTTGCCCCAGTTCGGCTTTCGTCGCCGGCGTGAACAGCGGTGAGGAGAACCTGCTGGCCTCGACCAGGCCGGGCGGCAATGTGATGCCGCAGACTTTGCCGGTCTGCCGGTAATCCAGTAATCCTGAGCCGGTCAGGTAGCCGCGGGCGACGCACTCCACCGGCACCATCTTCAGCTCGCGCACCACCAGCGCGCGGCCGAGGACCTCGTCGGGGATGCGCGGATCGTCCGGCGGCCCCGCAAGGTGGTTGGGCGCCTCGACGAGGTCGAAGAAGAACACGCTCATCGCGGTCAAAATCCGACCTTTGTCGGGAATCACGCTGTCGAGCACGTAGTCGAACGCTGAGATCCGGTCGGTGGCGACGAACAACAGGTGCTGGGCGTCGATGCGATAGAGCTCGCGGACCTTGCCACTGGCCAGGTGCCGGTAGTCGGACAGTGCTGGACGCATCGGGCCAGCCTAGCCGGGTGACGATGCGGGCCCGAACGGCCCGCTGTGGGGGTACCCCCAGCCGCGCAGCGGCGAGGGGGCGAGGCCTGCAATCAGATCTAGCCGGGCGACGATGCAGGCTGCGTAAAGCCGACCGTCAGACCCGCTCTGTGCTGGGATCAGAGTTATGAAATCGCGGTTTCTCCCCTACGCCACTACACCGGGCCGACTGCTGGCGCAGTTGTTCAGTGACGTCGTCGTCGTCATCTGGACCTTTATCTGGGTGCTGGTCGGCCTGGCCGTCCACAGCGCGGTGTCGACCATCGCCGCGGTCGGCCGACAGGTCAAAGGCGGCGCGGACGGTGTTGCCGACAGCCTCGAGTCAGCCGGTCATAGTGCCGATCACATCCCGCTGGTCGGTGACGCGGTAAGCAAACCGCTTACCGCGGCCAGCAAGGCCGCCCTCGACATCGCCGGCGCCGGCCACAACCTGGACACCACCGCGACCTGGCTGGCGGTAGTGCTGGCGCTGGCCGTCGCTGCACCGCCGACCCTCGGCGTGGTGATGCCCTGGTTGGTGCTGCGCATCCGGTTCTTCCGCCGCAAATGGACCGTCAGCACGCTGGCAACGACACCGGCCGGCGAACAGCTGCTGGCGTTGCGGGCCTTGGCTAACCGGCCGCTGCGCCGACTGGCCGCCGTCAGCCCCGACCCGGTCGGCGCGTGGCGGGTTGCGGACCCCGGCGCCATCCGTGGCCTGGCCGCCCTCGAGTTGCGTTCGGCGGGGGTAGCCGTCAGGGTGCGCTGATCGCGTTAGCCGACGAGCGCCCGCCGCCAGCACCCGTCCCTCCGCGTGTACTTATCGCCGAAGGGTCGCCGAAACGGGTTGCAGGTAAGGGAAATACGGATTGATCAGTGCAAGATCGGGCCTAATCCCGGTGCCCAAGGGCGAGTTGGTCAATAGAGAAAGCATGACGTCCATCACGTTGTCCTCCAATGCACGCCCGTTGAAGCCGGTGTAGTCGAACGAGGCAGCGGTGCCAAGCCGGTACGGCAGACTGAGCGATCCGAATAACGACGCAACGCGTCGCCCATACGCCTCGGGGTCGCCAGCGGTACCCGCCAGTCGCGTATACCGGCTTACGGCGCGCACTGTCGCATCGACAAACACTGTCGAGTCGTCGCAGGGCCCGCTGCGATTGAATTGCTCACGCAGATCACCGTCGGCCAGAAACATATGGGTGAACAGCGGTAGGCCCCACCGCGCCACCTGCTGCTCGGGCGCATGTCCGTATAGCGACACCGTCGACCATGCCGCTATTTGAGAGTTGTTGCCGATTAACCAGTTCGGAACTTCCAATACGATTGCCGCGACAGTGCGGTCGTGAAAGAAGTTGACATGATTGACGAACACATCTGGCTCATACCTGTCAGCGGCGAAGGCCGCCTTGAACCTCTCGAGCGCAGCCGCATCGCCGGCGAAGGCGTCGCGTACCACACCGGCAAATGCGCGAATGCCGGGCGCCGTTCCCTCGGCGTTGGTACGCAGGTCCGCGCTGACGATCACGGTGCCGTCAAGTCCGTCGGGGGCACCGTCGGCGCGGATCAGGTCGAACCGCTGTGAATCTTCATGGTCCGCGAAGCGCACCTTGAAAGATAGGTCTTCGCTCCGGTCACCGTCGGTGTCGAACCGGAATGCATAAACTGCCTCATCTCGAAAGGGCGCGGAACTCTCCGCATTCGCTGCCGGATTGACGGTCATCGCCATCACCGTCGTGTCTGGGCTCCCGGCAAACAGGTACATGTCGCACAGGTTCAGCCGTGGATCCTCGCGGACGGTGGGTGTGTCGAAATGGTGTGACATGTCACTGCCCTAAGACAATTCCACGACTAAGTGCCGGATACCGGTGTGCCGGTTGCTGCGCGTCCATTCGACGGGCCGCACAACCCGCACGGATTGGAAACGCGAAAACAGCTCCTCGTACAGCACCCGCAGTTCTAGCCGAGCCAGATTGGCGCCCAGGCAATAATGCACACCCTGGCCGAAACCCAAGTGTGGGTTGGGCTTTCGAGCGATGTCGAACTCGTCGGCACGGTCGAACACGCTGGCATCACGGTTGGCCGAGCCTTCCCAGATCTGCACCTTCTGTCCCGCCTGCACCGACGCACCGCCGACTGTGACACTGCGGGTGGCAGTACGCCGCTTGGACGGCGACGGCGACGTCCATCGGACGATCTCCTCGACCGCGGTCGGCAACGTATCGAAATCCTCACGCAGCGTGCGTAATTGCTCTGGATGTTCAGCCAGTGCCAGCAGCCCACCGCCCACCGCGTTGCGCGTCGTCTCCGCACCGGCGCTGAACAGCAGACTGAAGAACAGGTACAGCTCGAGATCCGACATCGCCGGTGCGTTCGCGTCATCGAGCATCGCGTTCGCGACGACCGACAACATATCGTCGGTCGGCTCGGCCCGCTTGGACGCGATCAACTCCTGGCCGTAGGAGTACATGCGCGACCCGGCCTCCTCGACGGAGAGCTGCGACAACGACGCCTTGCGTGAGCCGCCGAAGTCGAACTGCGGCTCGATGGCCTCAAACAGCCAATGCCGTTCGGACTCCGGCACTCCCAGCAGGATGCAGATCATCTGCATCGGCAGTTCGGCGGCGATGTCAACCAGAAAGTCGAACGGTTCACCGCGCACCACCGCATCCAGCAGCCGACACGTCCGGGCCCGAAGATCGTCCTCGACAAGGCGGATCATCCGTGGTGTCAGCCCGGAGCTGACGAGTCGCCGAATCTGCGAGTGCCGCGGATCGTCCATCATGTTGAGCACCTGACCCGCGATGGACAGGTCCTGCAACAGCGTCCCGCCGGACGGCCGCTCACCGCCGGTGACTGATGAGAAGGTCGCCGGATCCTTGAGCACCGCAAGCGTTTCCGCATAGGTGGCGACGGACCAGAAGCCCTCCCCGTCGGGGGTGTGCTCGGTGGGCTCGTGCCAGTACACCGGCGCTTCGCGCCGATGGAGGGCGAATAATTCATGCGGAAACCCGCTCGCGAAGTTGTCCAGATCGGTGAAGTCGATCTCGGCGAGGGCGCCGGCGAGGGTCACAGGATCGCACCCGGCGTGTACTTGGCCGCGTCCGGGTAGCGGGCGACCAGTGCGTCCACCCCGGCAACCACCGCGTCGACCTGGTCGCCGGCGGCGCCGATGAACGCCTGCTTGTCGGCCAGTGCTGCGTCCAGCGCCGCTCGGTCCAGCGGCAGTCGTGGATCGGCGGCCAGCCGGTCGAGCAGGTCCGGCTCGGCGCCGCGTTCGCGCATCGCCAGTGCGGTCGCCACCGCGTGTTCTTTGATCACCCCGTGGGCGGCCTCACGCCCCATCCCGGCGCGCACCGCGGCGATCAAGACCTTCGTGGTGGCCAGGAACGGCAGGTACCGATCCAGCTCGCGCGCGATCACCGCGGGGTAAGCACCGAATTCTTCGAGCACGGTCAACATCGTCTCGACCTGTCCGTCGACGGCGAAGAAGCTGTCCGGCAACGCCACTCGGCGCACCACCGAGCAGAAGACGTCTCCTTCGTTCCACTGCGCACCGGCCAATTCAGCGGCCATCGAGCCGTAGCCGCGCAGCACCACCTGTAGTCCGTTGACCCGCTCGCAACTGCGGGTGTTCATCTTGTGCGGCATCGCCGATGACCCGACTTGTCCCGGCGCGAAGCCCTCGGTGACCAGCTCGTGGCCGGCCATCAGCCGGATGGTGTGCGCGAGTGACGACGGCCCGGCACCCAGCTGAACCAGAGCGGACACCACTTCGTGGTCCAGCGAACGCGGGTAGACCTGCCCGACACTGGTCAAAACCGTTGTGAATCCGAGGAAGTCGGCAATGCGTCGTTCGAGTTCAGCCAGCTTCGCCACGTCGCCGCCGAGTAGGTCGAGCATGTCCTGGGCGGTGCCCATCGGCCCTTTGATGCCGCGCAACGGGTAGCGGTCGATCAGTTCGCGCAGTCTGGTCAACGCCAGCAGAGTCTCCTGCGCCGCCGAGGCGAACCTCTTGCCCAACGTGGTGGCCTGCGCCGCGACGTTGTGGCTACGTCCGGCCATCACCAGGTCGCGGTAGGTCACCGCACGTTCAGCCATTCGGGCCACCACTGCGACGCCGTGGCAGAACACCAATTCCAGCGACCGGCGAACCTGCAGCTGCTCGACGTTCTCGGTCAGGTCGCGGCTGGTCATGCCCTTGTGCACCTGTTCGTGCCCGGCCAGCGCGTTGAATTCCTCGATGCGGGCTTTGACGTCGTGGCGCAGCACCCGCTCGCGGGCGGCGATCGAGGTTAGGTCGACATCGTCGAGCACCCGTTCGTAGTCGGCGACGGCGGCTTCGGGGACCTCGACCCCCAACTCCGCCTGCGCCCGCAGCACCGCCAGCCAGAGCCGCCGCTCGGCGACAACTTTGGCTTCCGGCGACCAGATCGCCACCATCTCGGGGCTGGCGTAGCGATCGGCCAGCACGTTCGGGATTGTCACAAACACACAGCTTAACGGCGCCGCACGGCGCACGGATCAGGCACAGTGGGCCCCATGCACTTCGTTGGGCTCGATCTCGCCTGGGGCGAGAAAAACAGCACGGGTGTCGCGGCCATCGATTCCGACGGCCGACTTCTGCACGTCGGCGCCGCGCAGGACGACGCGAGCATCGAAGCCGCGGTTTCGCCGTACGTCAGCAACGACTGCCTGGTGGCCATCGACGCGCCACTGATCGTGAAGAATTTGACCGGGCACCGGCCCTGCGAGGCGGCGCTCAACCACGATTTTCAGCGGTTCGACGCGGGAGCGCGGCCGGCGTTTGCGGAAAAGCCCGAATTCAACGATCCGCGCGGCGCCCGGATAGCGACGGCACTCACTCTCGACATGGATCCCCTGTCGAGTTCGCCACGACGCGCGATCGAGGTGTATCCACACCCGGCGACCATCGCATTGTTCGGCCTGGAGAAGACCCTGAAGTACAAAAGGGGGCCATTCGAGGTTCGTCAGCGTGAACTGCTGCAGCTGATGACGCTGATCGAGGGACTCGACAAGGCAACGCCGCGGCTGCGGGTGAACCACAACGTGTCGTGGGTGGAGCTGCGGCGGCGGATTGCCGCCGCGACTCGACCGGCACAGCTGGACAGAGACGAAGATCCCGTCGACGCGGTCCTATGCGCCTACGTCGCGCTGTATTGGTATCACCGGCCGGAAGACGTGACGCTTTATGGCGACTTCGCGACCGGCTACATCATCACGCCGACTCTGCCGCCGGATCTGGCGCCCGCGCCGCGTCGTCGTCCGCGGTCCCAGCCGGACACCGAAGAATTACGTGAGCGGCTCGCACACGTCGCTGCGCTGCTCGACGAAGCCCAACTCGGGTTGGCCGCGATCCGCCGACAGCTCGACCGCTAGCCCGCCCACGCCGGAAGAGATCAGATCTGTACGGGGTGTTGATCGAACGGCGCCAACGAGTCGATGACATCGATCACAGTCGCCCGCGCAACGGTCCGGGGATCCTCCTGGTCGTCGACCAAGGCGGAAACCACCGCGCCGTCGACTGCGCAGATCAACGCTGACACCAACTCCGGGCGCACCGAGCGTCCCGAACGCTCGACCACCTCGGCGATCGCGTCGACGCGGTGATGCAGATTGCGGCGCTGGATGTCGCGCAACGCGGGCTGGCGGGCACAGGCGATGTAGCGCTCATAGCGCGAAATCAGCTGCTCGGTCAGGCGCGGGCCGGATTCACTGCCGACGAGCAGGTCGACCAGCAGATCCGCGGTGGTCTCGGGCCCGCGGCGCCGGCGGGACAGGGTTGCGACCTCGGCTCGCAGCTGCGCCACTTCCAGCATTCCGATATGAGCGACCGCGCTGGCGATCAGGTCATCGAGGCTGGAGAAGTAGTAGGTCGTCGACGCCAGTGGAAGGCCCGCCCGGCGGGCGACGGCACGGTGGCGGACGGCCTCGAATCCGCCTTCGCGCAGCAGCTCGGCGGCGGCGCTGACCAGCGCGTACCGCCGACGTTCTCCCTTGGGAGTGACAGCTGCAGTCACCTAGGACATGGTGCCAGTCCGCCTGATTCCGCATAGCCCTTTCCGACAAACGCCAGGTCCGATGTGGCGCCCCAACCGTGCAGCGGCGAGGCGGCATCGAGCGGCGCTTTAGGATGACCCGCATGCCAGATCTGAGTCGTCGTGCCGTGTTGCGCCTTGGCGCCGGTGCAGCGGCGGGAGCACTGGGCGCCTACGCGCTGGATAGGTTGCCGCCCGCCCGACCCCCCGTCACGACGCCGGTCACGATGGCAGGCACCGGCGTTCCGCTGGCGCCGCGCCCGCCGCTAGAACCGGCCCCTGCGCCGGTCGCGGCCCCAACGATGGTGACCGGCTCATTCGCGTCTGCGGCGCGTGGCGGAATCGCCACCAACTGGGCGATCGCTCGGCCGCCGGGTCAAACCAAACCGCTGCGACCGATGATTGCACTGCACGGCAAAGGAAGTAGCGCCGCCACCGTCATGGAAGGGGGCGTCGAACAAGGCCTGGCCCAAGCCGTCGCCGCCGGCCTGCCGCCGTTCGCGGTCGTCGCCGTCGACGGCGGCGGAAGTTATTGGCACAAAAGGGCTTCCGGTGAAGATTCCGGTGCCATGGTGTTGAACGAGCTCATCCCGATGCTGGATACCAAGGGCCTCGACACCTCCCGGGTGGGTTTTCTGGGCTGGTCGATGGGCGGTTACGGCGCGCTGCTGCTCGGCGGCCGGCTCGGAGCGCCCCGCACCGCCGCGATCTGCGCGGTGAGCCCGGCGCTGTGGATGTCCTCTGGGGCGGCCGCGCCGGGAGCGTTCGACGGCCCCGACGATTTCGCGGCCAACTCGGTATTCGGGATGCCCGGGCTGGCGTCGATCCCGATCAGGGTGGACTGCGGCAACAGCGATCCGTTCTACAGCGCGACGAAGCAGTTCGTGGCGCAGCTGCCCAGCCCGCCGTCGGGCGGGTTCTCGCCCGGCGGGCACGACGCATCGTTCTGGAGCTCGCAGCTGCCCGCCGAATTGACCTGGATGGCGCCGCTACTGACCGCCTGAGCCATTACCAGAAGCCTTACCATATCTGATACGATAGCCCGTTCGAACTAGCGGAGGGCACCGAATTGGCCAGGCAGGCAGTCGCGGACAAGCGGCAGCGGCGTCAACGTGGATCGATCAGCGTCGACGAAATCATCAACGGCGCGTTCGAGGTCGCCAACGAAGCGTCGGTTGACGGCCTGAGCATGCCGCTGTTGGCCAAGCATCTCGATGTCGGTGTGACGAGCATTTACTGGTACTTCCGGAAGAAAGACGATCTGCTCAACGCGATGACCGATCGCGCGCTGGGCCAGTACGACTTCGCGACACCGTTTGTCGAAGGCCAGGACTGGCAGGAATCGCTGCGCAATCACGCTCGAAAGATGCGCCAGACGTTCCGGTCCAATCCGATCCTTTGCGATCTGATCCTGATCCGCGGCACCTTCGGCCGCGAGGCGACACAAGCCGCCTTCCAGAAACTCGAAAAGGCAGTCGCCACCCTGGTAGAGGCGGGCCTGTCGCCCGAGGACGCGTTCGACACCTACGCCAGCATCTCGGTTCACACCCAAGGTGCGGCGGTTCTGGAGCGGCTGCAGGACAGGTCGGGCGGAGCCGAACCGTATCGCCGCAGTGGAACTTCGGTGATCGACCCCGAGACCATGCCGCTGATCGCCGACCTGACCGAGAAGGGTCACCGGATCGGCATCGCCGACGACATCAACTTCGAGTACGGCCTCAACTGCATTCTCGAGCACGCAAGCCGGCTCATCGCGGCGCGTGGAGAAGCCGGCTAAACCTCGATGACGACGGCGCCGCCCTGGCCGCCGCCCGCACACATCGCTGCCACACCGATTCCGCCCCCGCGGCGGCCCAATTCATGCACCAGGGTGGTCAGCATCCGCGCCCCGGAGGCCGCGATGGGGTGGCCCAGGCTGCATCCACTGCCGTAGATGTTGACCCGGTCCTCGTCGAGCCCGTACTCGCGGCATGCGGCGATCGGCACCGAGGCGAACGCCTCGTTGATCTCCCACAGCGTTACGTCCGCGGGGACCAGGCCGGCGCGGTCGAGCACCTTGCCGATCACCCGTACCGCGCCGAGACCGGTGTCGCGTGGTTCAACGCCGGCCGAGGCCCACGTCTTGACCGAACCCAGCACCGTGAGCCCGGCAGATCGGGCGAAGTCGTCGTCGGCCAGGGTCAGCGCGGCGGCCGCGTCGTTCGTCCCGCTGCTGTTGCCGGCGGTGATGGAAAACCCGTCGATCTCCGGGTGTAGCACCTTCAGCGATGCCAGCTTCTCCATGCTGGTTTCGCGGCGGGGGTGTTCGTCGACGCTGAAGTCCACCAGCGCATCGTCGGGGCCCTGAATTTTCAGCGGGACGATCTCGTCGAGGAAAGCGCCGTTGTCGATAGCAGCGATGGCACGTTGATGCGACCGCAAGGCCCAGGCATCCATCTCTTCGCGACTGATCCCCACTGCCTTGGCGGTGTTCCACCCGACCGTGATCGACATGTCGCGGGTTGGCGCGTCGGGTGCCTCCACATGGGTCGGTGGGAGCCACTGGTCTACAAATTCCAGGGTCGGTCCCGGGATGCGTTGCTTCATCATCGGAGTCATCGACAGCGACTGAACTCCGCCGCCGACGACCACCCGTTCGACGCCTGAGCCGATCTGCGCCGCCGCGTTGGCAACAGCGGTGAGGCTGCCCGCACAATGCCGGTTGACGGCCTGACCGGGCACTGAGGCCATCCCGGAGGCCGCCGCCGCGTAACGCGCCAGATCGCCGCCGCCGTAGTGGGATTCAGCGAAGATGACATCGTCGATGTCGGCGGTCTTGACTCCGGACCGGCGGACCGCTTCTTGCAAGATCGTGGTCGCGAGCACTTCGGGGGGAGTGTTGACCAATGAGCCCTTGAATGACGTCGCGATGGCGGTCCGGACAGCACTGACGATGACGGGCTTGGGCATGGGTCAACCTTCGGGATTCGGGGGCTTGCGAAAGTAAGCTTCGAGACGGCAATCGTATCAGCTACCGTAGCGACGACGATAACGGGTGCTTGCTGGCTGTCAGGGCACGCTGAGACACTTGGGTCCCGCGACCGCCCGCACGGAGGTGCCGATGCTCTTTCGTCAGCTGGAGTACTTCGTCGCGGTTGCCCAGGAGCGACACTTCGCCCGGGCGGCCGAGAAGTGTTACGTGTCGCAGCCTGCACTTTCGGCCGCCATCGCCAAACTCGAACGTGAGCTTGACGTCACCCTGATCAACCGCGGACACAGCTTTCAGGGGCTCACCGCCGAGGGCGAACGACTGGTGGTGTGGGCCAAGCGAATCTTGGCCGAGCACGATGCGTTCAAGGCCGAAGTACGGGCTGTACGGTCCGGGATCACCGGCACACTTCGGCTGGGCACAGTGCCAACGGCTTCCACCACAGCCTCGTTGGTGCTCTCGGCGTTCTGTTCGGATCACCCGTTGGTGAAGGTGCAAATCCATTCCCGGCTTGCCACCACCGAGCTGTACCGACGGCTGCGGGATTTCGAGCTGGAAGCCGCGATCGTGCACAGCGTTCCCGAAGAGGCCCGCGACGTGGAACTGGTGCCGCTGTACCAGGAACGCTATGTCCTGCTTGCGCCGGCCGACATGCTGCCGGCAGGCACTTCGACGGTGCGGTGGCCGGATGCGGCGCAGCTGCCGCTGGCGTTGCTGACACCGGACATGCGGGACAGGCAGGTCATCGACGCGGCCTTCGCCGACCACGCAATCACGATCACCCCGCAGGTCGAGACCGACTCCGTCGCTTCGATGTTGGCGCAGGTCGCTACCGGCAATTGGGCTTGCATCCTGCCGCATACCTGGCTGTGGACCACCTTGATGGCCGGCGACATCCGGGTGTTCGAGCTCGTCGATCCGACCCTCACCGCGCAGATAACCGTCGCCACCAACTCTGCGGAGCCGGGATCACCGGTGGCCCGGGCTCTTTCGGTATGCGCGCGAAAGTTGTCGTTGAACGAGTTCTTCGACGCCCGGATGCTCGGCCTCACCGGCCGCCGCTGACCATCACCCTTTGGCGGCGGCGCTTTTCGGGTTGAGGCTGGTCAGGTGCCCGCTCTCCACACCCGCGGCAGGGTCGAGCTCGCAGTCGACGATCGCCGGCCCGTTCGCTGCCAGCGCATCGGCCAACGCCGACTGCAGTTCGCCAGGAGTGGTGACATGATAGCCGTTGCCGCCGAAGGCCTCTGCGATCAACTCGTGGCGCGCATGCGCACTCAGCACGGTCGGTGCGGGATCAGCGCCCAAGGTCTCGTCGCCGCGGTAGACCCCGCCGTTGTTGAGGATGACAACCGTGATCGGCAGGCGGTACCGGCAGATCGTCTCGAATTCCATGCCGCTGAAGCCAAATGCGCTGTCACCCTCGATTGCCACCACCGGTTTGCCGGTTTCGACCGCGGCGGCGATCGCGTAGCCCATCCCGATGCCCATCACCCCCCAGGTCCCGCTGTCGAGCCGGTGTCGCGGCAGCTGCATGTCGATGACATTGCGGGTAATGTCCAAAGCGTTGGCGCCCTCGTTGATCAGATACACCTCCGGATGCTGTTGCAGCACATCGCGAACCGCGCGCAGCGCATTGTGGAACCGCATCGGGTGCGGGTCCTCGGCCAATCGCTCGCGCATGGCGGCGTCGTTGCGCGCCCGACGCTCGGCGAGTTCGCGGGTCCACGCGGTCGGTGCGGCAATTGGGTGGGCGTCAACGCGGTCGAGCAGTGCCGACATCACCGAGCCGATGTCGCCGGCCAGCGGCGCAGCGATCGGGCGGTTGCTGTCGAATTCGGATGCCGCGATATCGATCTGGACGAACTTCGCGTCGGCCGACCACGGCGGTGAGGCGCCGTGGCTCAGCAGCCAATTCAGCCGGGCCCCGACCAGCATCACCACGTCAGCGCGGGCCAGCGCCAGTGAGCGCGCCGCAGCGACGGACTGCGGGTGGGTGTCGGGCAGCAGCCCCTTGGCCATCGACATCGGAAGATACGGAATGCCCGTGGTCTCCACGAACTTCTGAATGACGTTGTCGGCCTGCGCATATGCCGCCCCTTTGCCGAGGACGATCAGCGGCCGTTGCGCCTGGGCCAACAATTGCGCAGCACGATCGACCGCCTCGGGCGCCGGCGGTTGAGGCGGGTCGGGGTCGACGACTCGCCAGATGGTGTCGGCCGCCGCCTCCGCCTCGATGGCTTCGGCGAGCACAGCACCCGGGATGTCCAGATAGACGCCACCGGGCCGTCCGGAAACGGCGGTGCGAATGGCACGCGCGACACCCAGCCCGATGTCCTCCGCGCGGGCGATCCGGTACGCCGCCTTCACGAACGGTCGGGCCGCGGCGAGCTGATCGAGTTCCTCGTAGTCGCCGCGCTGCAGGTCCACAATCGGGCGCTCGCTCGACCCCGAGATCTGGATCATCGGGAAACAGTTCGTCGTGGCGTTGGCCAGCGCGACCAGGCCGTTGAGAAAACCGGGCGCCGAGACCGTCAAGCAAACGCCGGGCCGGCGAGTCAGAAACCCGGCCGCGGCCGCGGCGTTGCCGGCGGAGGTCTCGTGCCGGAAGCCGATGAAGCGGATCCCGGATTTCTGCGCGAGACGCGCGAGGTCGGTGATCGGGATGCCGACCAGCCCGTAGATCGTGTCGATTCCATTGAGCTTCAGCGCGTCGACGAACAGGTGAAAGCCGTCGGTCAGCTCGGGTTCCGATTGGGTGGTCATGGCCTTCACTGTTATCCGATTTCCCACAGTCGTCCAAGACCCAGCTGCTATGCAGCGATAGCCAGCGTCTATCGAGCAGTAGCGGACAGATATTGGACGGCTGCGTGGTATCGGGGGCATGGTGCAGGTGAAGTCCCGTTTCGCACCCTGAAAGGAGTGGGAAGGATGGACGCCCAGGACACGGGTTCGAGCCCGCGTATCGCCGATCTGGTCGCCGCGACGGCACGTCGTCATCCAGACGCGCACGCGCTCGTCGTCACCGCCGACCGCAACCCGATCACGTACCGCGAGCTGATTGGGCTGGTCGACGACCTGGCCGGACAGCTCACCCACGCCGGCTTGCTGGCCGGCGACCGGGCGGGCCTGCGGGCACAGAGCAGCGCCGAGTTCGTCGTCGGGTTGTTGGCGGCTTCGCGTGCGGGGCTCGTCGTCGTCCCGGTGGATCCCGCATTGCCCGCCGCCGACCAGCGGGCCCGGATCACGGCCGCGGGCGGACGAGTGGTCTTGGTCGACGGCGATGCGCCCAGCGACAATGGCGCCACGACTTTGCCGCACTGGCCGATTTCGGTCACGGTGAACGAGGGCGGCGGTGCGATCACCGCTCATCTCGATGACGCGGTTGCGCCGTTGCCGGCAAGCGCCGGACCCGATGGATTGCGGCCAGACGACGCGCTGATCATGTTCACCGGCGGTACGACCGGTGCCCCGAAGATGGTCCCCTGGACACACGACAACGTCGCGACGTCGGTCGGCAACGTCATTGCCGGCTACGGGCTCGGACCCGACGATGCGACTGTCGCGGTGATGCCGCTGTTCCACGGCCACGGGCTGATTGCCGCGCTGCTTTCGACTCTGGCATCCGGCGGCACCGTGCTGGTTCCGGCTGGCGGTCGGTTTTCCGCGCACACATTCGACGACGACCTAGGTGCGGCGAGCGCGACCTGGTTCACCGCGGTGCCGACGATTCACCAAATCTTACTGGGACGCAAGGATACCGACGCCGAGCCGGAACGGGCCCGGCTGCGCTTTATTCGCAGCTGCAGCGCGGCGCTGAACCCGGATACCGCCGAGGCATTGCAGAAGGTGTTCGCGGCACCGGTGCTGTCCGCCTATGGCATGACCGAAGCCACCCACCAGATGTCAAGCACGAGCGAGACCGAGACGGCGACCGCCGGCCTGGTCGGCCGCTCGACTGGAGTGCAGGTGCGGATCGTCGGGGACGACGGCCGGCCCTGCCCACCTGATGCTGTCGGTGAAATCTGGGTCAGCGGCCCCACGGTGGTGCGCGGATACCTGGCCAATCCGAGCGCCACCGAACAGACTTTCACCGATGGCTGGCTGCACACCGGCGACCTGGGCACGCTGTCGGAGGCGGGCGAGCTGACGCTGCGTGGCCGCATCAAAGAACTCATCAACCGCGGCGGGGAGAAGATATCCCCGGAGCGAGTCGAAGGCGTGCTGGCCAGTCACCCGAAGGTGTTGGAAGCGGCGGTCTTCGGTGTCCCAGATGAGCTCTACGGCGAGACGGTCGGTGCGGCGGTGGTGTTCGATCAGGCGGACCCACCGACCGCCGACGAACTGACCGAGTTCTGTCGTGAACGGCTCGCGGCCTTCGAGGTGCCCGCCGGCATCGCGCTGACCGACGAGCTTCCGCACACCGCAAAAGGTTCGATCGACCGCCGAGCGGTGGCCGAACGATTCGGAAAAGGCGATTGACCGGTGCAGCCATTCGATTGGGACCTGCCTTACGCGTGGCCGCGAAAGCCCACCCTGGCAAGCAATGTCGTCTGTACGACACAACCGCTTGCCGCCCAGGCGGGTCTTCGGATGCTCGCCGGCGGCGGCAGCGCGGCCGATGCGGCGATCGCGACCGCGATTGCGCTGACGGTGGTGGAGCCGGTCTCCAACGGGATCGGTTCGGACGCCTTCGCGATCGTCTGGGATGGCCGGCGACTACACGGGCTGAACGCGTCGGGGCGTTCGCCCGCGGCGTGGACGCCGGAGTATTTCAACGGCAACGGTGTTCCCGTGCTCGGCTGGAATTCGGTGACCGTGCCGGGTGCGGTGTCCGCGTGGGTCGAGCTGCATGCCAAGTTCGGCAAGCTCCCGTTCGAGCGGCTCTTCGAGCCCGCGATCTCCTACGGCCGCAACGGCTTTCTGGTCTCCCCGACCATCGCAGACCAGTGGGCCGCCATGGTCCCGCTGTTCGAGTCCCAGCCCGGATTCGCCGAGGTCTTCATGCCCGGCGGTCGAGCGCCCAAGCCCGGCGAACTGGTCACCCTGCCCGACCACTCGGCCACGCTGGAGATGATCGCCTCAACTAACGGCGAGGCGTTCTATCGCGGAGAACTGGCGACGAAGCTCGAGGCCCACGCGACGGCCAACGGCGGCGTCATGCTGGCCAGTGACCTCGCGGCGCATCGTGCCGACTGGGTTGGGACGATCAGCGGCACCTACCGCGGCTACACCATCGACGAGATACCGCCCAACGGGCAGGGCATCGTCGCCTTGATCGCGCTTGGAATACTCGAGCAGTTCGATATGGCGTCGCTCCCGGCAGATTCCGCTGACTGCGTGCATCTGCAGATCGAAGCGGTGAAGCTCGCGTTCGCCGATGCGCAGGCCTATGTCGCCGACATCGACCACATGCCGGTGCGTCCGGAGCTCCTGCTCGACAAGGAATACCTGCGGCACCGCGCGATGCTGGTCGATCGGAACCGGGCGCAACCGGCGTCCGCGGGGACACCGAAGGGCGGCACGGTGTATCTCACCGCCGCCGATGCGTCCGGGGTGATGGTGTCGATGATCCAGTCGAACTACATGGGTTTCGGCTCCGGCGTGGTGGTACCCGGCACCGGAATCTCCCTGCAGAACCGGGGCGCGGATTTCGCTGTGGCACCGGGGCATCCGAACCAGGTGGGGCCCAGCAAACGTCCGTACCACACCATCATCCCCGGTTTTTTGAGTAAGGACGGCGCACCGGTGATGAGCTTCGGAGTGATGGGCGGCCCGATGCAGCCCCAGGGGCATGTGCAACTGGTGACGCGGATCGTCGACCACGGCCAGAACCCGCAAGCGGCCTGCGATGGCCCGCGCTTTCGCTGGGCGCATGGCCTGCAGGTCTGCTGCGAGACGGGTTTTCCGCCCGCAACGCTCGACGAGCTCGAGCGGCGCGGCCATCAGTTGGTCACCACGGACGACTACAACCAGTTCGGCAGTTGCCAGGCGATCTGGCGGCTCGACGACGGATATCTCGCGGTGAGCGACCCCCGCCGCGATGGCCAGGGCGTGGGCTTCTAGGCCGGCTGCGCTACTCCAGTCTTGACCGCAGCCGCGGGATCAGTAACACTCGTAAAATAAACCGACCGTCGGTTTACTAATTGGAGGGTGGATGGCCCGGACCGTCAACGTTGTCGAGCAGGCCGCGCGGCGCGATGCCATCCTGGACGCCGCGCAGCGATTGATTCTGTCCAATGGCTATGAGCGCCTGACGGTTCAAGACATCCTCGAGGAACTGCAGATCTCCAAGGGAGCCTTTTATCACTACTTCGACTCGAAGCCTGCTGTGGTCGAAGCCCTCACCGAACGGCTGGTCGACGACTCAGAGCGCGCCCTTGCTCAAATCGCCGAGGAGCCCGAGTTGGGCGCCACCGCGAAGCTGCAACGCTTCTTCGGCGAGATCGTCCGCTGGAAATCCGAGCGGCAGAACCTCATGGTGGCGATGCTGCCGGTCTGGTACGCACCCGACAACATCAGCTTCCGCCTGTTGGTGGACTGCGCGACGGCAGCACGATTGGCGCCCCTGCTGAGCGCGATTGTCCGCCAGGGTGTCGACGAGCATCAGTTCGCGACCGTCTATCCCGAGCACGCCGGCTCGATCATTGTCGCCGTCGTGCAAGCACTTCAAGATGCGATCGCGCAGCAGTTACTCACTGGTACAGCCAAAGTCAAAGAGGTGGTGGCCACCCATGGCGCGCATATCGAAGCGATTGAACGCTATCTGGGTGTACCAGCGGGCACGCTGCATCGCGCCGACGCTCGCGCAATGAACAGTTGGATCGCGGCATTGCGACGCGCCGATCAAGTTGGCAAATACCATGACTGAGTGCAAGACCACTGGTCTTGTTGTCGGTGGCGGCCCAGCCGGGATGATGCTCGGCTATCTGCTCGCGCGGTCCGGTGTGCAGACCATCCTGTTGGAGAAGCACGGCGACTTTCTGCGCGACTTCCGCGGGGACACGGTGCATCCATCGACCACCGAGCTGATGCATGAGCTCGGAATACTCGACGAGTTCCTACGCGATGTTCCGCACCAGGCGATGGACCAGCTGGGCATCGGAGTCAGGGGCAGGCATTCGATCTGATTGACTTTCGCCATCTGCCGACCGCCTGCAAATACGTTGTGCTGGCGCCGCAGTGGGACTTTTTGAACTTCCTCGCGGCGAAGACCAAGCGGTACCCGTCCTTTCGGCTCGCCATGAGCACCGAAGCAACCGGTCTGCTGTGGGAGAACGATCGAGTCGTCGGTGTCGCTGCGCACAGTGCGAGCGGCCCGCTCGAGATTCGCGCCGATGTGACGGTCGCGTGCGACGGGCGATGGTCGGTCATTCGGGAACACTCGGGGCTGCCGGTCAGGGAGTTTCCGATGCCGATCGACGTGTTGTGGTTTCGGCTTCCCCGTTCTGATTCCGCGCCCGAAACTCTCGGATACATCGGGGGTGGCCAGATCGTCATCGCGATCGACCGCGGTGACTACTGGCAGTGCGGGGCCATCATCGACAAGGGCGGCTTTGAAGCCGTACAGGCCGATGGGTTACCGGAATTCCGCTCCAGGATCGCCTCGGCCGCACCGTTTTTGACAAACAGCCTCGACTCGTTGACCGATTGGGATCAAGTCAAACTGCTGTCGGTGCGCGCGAACCGGATGCGAAAGTGGTGGCTACCGGGCTTATTGTGTATCGGCGACGCCGCGCATGCGATGTCACCGGTCGGCGGTATCGGCGTCAACTACGCCATCGCCGACGCGGTGGCCGCCGCCAATGCACTGGCCGGGCCACTGCAGCGGGGGCAGTTAACTGACGACGATCTGCGCGCAGTCCAGAAGCGCCGGCAGCCACCGACGAAGGTGGCTCAGATGCTGCAGCGTGCGCAGACGACGAATCTCGCGCGGTTGAGAAATACCCAGCCGCCGTTGTGGACGTTGCGGCTGCTGAGTCACCTCGGGCCGGTCAAACGGTTACTGGGCCGAACGGTGGGGCTGGGCCTGCGCCGCGAACATGTCCGTACCGTCGCTGTTACCGACTAGACGCGGATCTTGTCCTCGGCAGCGGCCAACCCGATATCGGAACGAAAGTGACTTCCAGGCAACCGAATTGACTTAAGCATCGCGTAGACAGCAGATCGGGCTTCGGATAGGTCGGCCCCGGTGCCAACCGCCGAGAGCACCCGGCCGCCGGAAGACACGATCGCGCCGTCGTCGCGACGGGCGGTTCCGGCGTGCAAGATGCCGTCGGCCTCCGATCCCACGATCACGTCCCCGACTCGTGGCCGACTCGGGTAGTTCTCCGCCGCCAGCACGACCGTCACTGCCGTCCCGGCGCGCCACTGCAGATCGCCGAAACTGGCCAGCTCGCCGGCGGCTGTCGCATACAGCAACTGACCCAGCGGTGATTCGAGCAATGCGAGCACCGACTGTGTTTCCGGATCGCCGAACCGACAGTTGAATTCGATCACCGCGGGCCCGTTGGACGTGACCGCCAGACCGGCGTACAGCAACCCGGAAAACGGGCTGCCGCGCCGGACCAACTCCGCCGCAACGGGTTCCGCGATATCGGTGACCATCGTCCGGTACACGTCTGGCGGCAGCCATGGCACCGGCGCATAGGCGCCCATGCCGCCGGTGTTGGGGCCGGTGTCACCGTCGCCGACCCGCTTGAAGTCCTGCGCGGCCAGCAGAGGCACGACGGTCTCGCCGTCGACGAGGCAGAACAGCGACACTTCGGGACCGTCGAGAAAGGACTCCAACAAAACCGGGTGGCCCGACTCGAGCAGGCTCGCGGCATGAGCACGGGCGGCGTCGCGGCTCTGCGTGACCACCACCCCCTTGCCGGCGGCCAGCCGGTCATCTTTCACCACCCAGGCAGGGTCACCGGCAGCCGGCCCGAACCGGTCCAGCGCTGCGTCCAAACGCGCTGGGCTGTCCACGATCTCGCTCGATGCGGTATGGACGCCGGCCGCCGCCATCACATCCTTGGCGAAGGCTTTGGAACCTTCGATCTCGGCCGCCGCCTTGCTGGGTCCGAAGCAGGCGATACCGGCGTCGCGCACCACGTCGGCCACGCCGAGCACCAACGGGACCTCGGGGCCGATGACCACCAGGTCGGCCCGAACCTGGCGGGCCAACGCGACGACGTCATCGCCCGACGTGATATCGACGTCGTGCTGGTCAGCTATTGACGCGGTGCCGGCGTTGCCTGGAGCGATGGCCAGCGCCTCGACCTGGGGATCGTCGCGCAACGCCAGCAACAGAGCATGTTCGCGGGCACCGGAGCCGATTACCAGAACGCGCACGAAACGTCACTCTAGTCTGGCGACAATACGCGCCGTAAAACGGCGCGAGGAGAAGCCAGACAATCAGACCGGGCCGGTGCCGATGCGGGCTGGGTGAAGGCAGTCAGATGATTTTTTCGAGGAGGTTTTTCAGTTCCGTCTGCTGCGCGCCCGTGAGGCGCCCGAGACGCTTGTTGAACTCCTCGGACAGCGCCGACATACCGCCCGCGGCGGCTTTGCGCCCCGTCGCGGTGAGCAGCAAGCGATGGCGCCGAAGATCGGACGGATCGATCTCGCGACGCACAAAGCCCGCCGCCTCCAACCGTTTGAGGTAGACGGTGACCGTCGCCTTGGGCATGTTCAACGTCGTTGCCAGTTCGGCCGGGTAGGGATGCTCAGCGATCTCGGCGAGCAGGAACAGCTCCTTCGACTCCAGACCCAACGAGCAGATCTCGTCCTCGGCGCAGGAAATGACCGACAACAGCACCCGGTAATTCAGGGACCAGATCTTGGCCGCATCAACCGCAGACATCGACTTGCCAGATCGTTCAGGTATGAACTAGTTTAAGTATGAACAACCGCATAACCGAACAATCTACCAGAAAGCCGCCATCATGCCTCTGGATCAATACGTGACACTCGGACGGTCCGGCCTGCGCGTCAGCCCCCTGTGCCTGGGCGCAATGACGTTCGGCGAAGACCTCGGCTGGGGCACCAGTGTCGAAGAGTCCCAACAGATCATCGATCGGTACATCGAACTCGGCGGCAATTTCATCGACACCGCCAACTTCTACACCCGAAGCCACTCCGAGAAGATCATCGGCGACCACATCGGGCAGCATTCTGCCCGCCGCGACCGCTTGGTGATCGCGACGAAATTCAGCGGCAACCTGTATCCGGGTGATCCCAACGGTGGCGGCTCGGGCCGCAAATCGTTGATCAGTGCCTGCGAAAACTCCCTGCGGCGGTTGCAAACCGATTACATCGACCTGTACTGGCTGCATATCTGGGACGCCAACACCCCCATCGAGGAGACCATGGCGGCACTCGACGACCTCGTTGCTGCCGGCAAGATTCGCTACATCGGTGTTTCGGACACTCCAGCGTGGAAGATCGTGGAAGCCAACCTGATTGCCCGCTTTCGCGGTTGGTCCAGCTTCGTCGGCCTGCAGATCGAGTACTCGCTGCTCGAACGCGCCGTCGAACAAGAACTGGTTCCGATGGCCGGCGAATTCGGCCTCGGCATCACGCCATGGTCGCCGCTGAAGAGCGGTGTGCTCAGCGGCAAATACACCCGCGCCAACGGCGGCGCGCACAACGCCGATCGCGGAGCAATGGTCGATGCGTTCCTCGACGAGAAAACCTACGCGCTGATCGACGAATTGGAGGTTATCGCCAAAACGCACGAGACGAACGTTGCCAGCGTGGCGCTGGCCTGGGTCCGGGCACAGGCCGGCGTCTCATCCGTCATCATCGGCGCGCGTAGGCTTTCGCAACTCGACGACAACGTCCGGGCCGTCGATGTGAATCTCACCGCCGACGAACTGGCCCGGCTCGACGCGCTCACCAAACCGAGGTTCGGATTTCCGCACAACATGCTGGAAATGGCCCCAGGCATACTCAATGGCGGGACGACAGTCAACGGTGTCTCCGCGCCGACGTCGGAGTACGTGATGCCCAAAGGCGTTCAGCCGTACTGAGATTGACGGGCTATTCGCCCGAGTGCATCTTGAGTGCGCTCTCGACGTTGCCCTTCTTGTCCTCGCCTGCGCCCTTCGCCGCGGCTTTCTTCCGCTTCGCGACGACGCTATCGACCGCGCCGTTGAGCGCTGAACCCAGCGGAAAGCCAAGATAGTGGGTGAGGAAGACGGCCATCTCCTTGAGTTCGGTCTCGCTGAGTTCGTCGTTGAGCAGCGCGGCGTTGATCTGGATCTCGGCCAGGTCGCGATTCCCGACCGCGGTGACCGCCGTTAGCGTCATGATGCGCTTGTCGCGCATCGACAAGCCCGGGCGCGTCCAGATGCTGCCGAACAGGTGATCGACGGTCAGATCGAAGTACGCGTCGCCCTCGATGTTGGGCATCTCCCAGCCGTAGACCTCGTTCATCTTCGCGAGGCCTTTACTACGCAATTCGTCCATTACGCCTCTTTCTCTGTGTGCGGCACTCCGAGGCCGGCCGCCAACCGCTCGTAGGCCAACTGGGCAAGAGGCAAGTCGACCGATACGGCCTCGCCCAAAGCCAGCGCCAGGCTCAGGTCCTTCTCACCCAGGCCGCGGGTGTGCAGGAAAGGCTGGTAAAGGAAGTTCTCCGGTTCAAGGTCTTTCATATCGTCGCGGACCATGATGGCACCTGGGCCGCTGGTGAGGGCGTCAGTGTGGCGCACTACCCGGCCCAAAGCCTGCAGATCCAGCCCGGCGGCCTCGGCAAGTTTCATGGCCTCGCACGCCGCGGCGTACGAGGTGAACGTCAACATGTTGCGGGCCAACTTCATTCGGGTGCCGGCGCCCGTCTCACCGGCATGGATGACCACCGACGCCCAGTGTTTGAACGCTGGCTTGATCCGCTCGTACACCTCGCGGTCGGCGCCCACCATCGTGGCAAGCTCGCCTTTCGCGGCAGCAGCCGCGCCGCCGCTGACGGGAGCGTCGACAATGTGAATTCCCTGCTGTTTGAGTTCGCGGGCCAGTTCGACAGCGGTGGTGTCGCTGATGGTCGAGTGGATCGCGATGACCGTCTCTGGCTTGGCATGTGCCGCCAGCTCACGGACGACCTCACGCACCTGCGCATCGTCAAGCACGGTGATGTGGATGATGTCAGCGACGGCAACGTCGGCGACGCTGTCGGCCAGGCTGGCGCCCTTCTCGGCCAGCGGCGTCATCGCCTCGGTGCGGATGTCGTAAACCGTTATCCCGCCCGGCCATTCGGTCATTTTTGTGGCCATCGGCGAGCCCATGTTGCCCAGCCCGATGTAGCCGAGTCGCACTTTGTTGCTCATGACCGGATTACCTGCCCGCCGTCGACGTTGAAGATCTGTCCGGTGATCCAGGATGCCTCATCGGACAACAAAAACAGGCACATGCCGACCAGATCTTCGGGAGTTCCCATGCGTGACAGCGGAAGACCCTTGACGATGTCGTCGACAATCTCTTTGGGCGTGGTGGTCCGATTGGCCTCGGTGTCGATGGGCCCAGGCGCGATCGCGTTGATCCGGATCTTCTGGCCACCCAGTTCGCGGGACAGCTGCTGGGTCAGTCCATTGATGCCCACCTTGGCCAGGCCGTAGAAATTCGCGTACAACCACGCCGCGGTGGACGATTGGTTGACGATCGCGCCGCCGCCGCGCTTGGCCATCTTCTTGTACACCGCGCGGGTGCACCACAGCGCGCCGTCGAGGTTCACACTCATGAATCTCTTGTAGTACTCGGGGTCGACGGTGACCAGGAAATCCAGCTTCATGCCGCCGAAGATCGCGGCGTTGTTGACCAGGTAGTCGATGCCTCCGAACTCAGCAAGCGTGCGGTCAGCCATCGCGTTGGCCGACTCCGGATCCGAAACGTCGACCGGGACGCTGATCGCCGTGCCGCCGTCGGCGGAGATCTGCTTGGCCACCCCTTCGGCCGCCTCGACATTGATGTCGGCCACGACGACTGCCGCACCTTCCCGGGCCAGCGCTTCGGCGTACGCCTGGCCGATACCACCGCCGGATCCGGTGACGATGGCGACCTTGTTTTCGAATCTCACGCTGTTGAGCTCCTCTAGTTAACCGCTGTCGCAATGGTTTTGGTTTCCAAGTGCTCCTCGAAACCGGCCAGGCCCATCTCGCGACCGTTCCCGGACTGCTTGTAACCCCCGAATGGCGCGTCGGCTGAGTACCAGACGCCGCCATTGACATTGATCGTGCCGGCCCGGACTCGCGTGGCAATCCGCGCCGCCCTATCCGGGTCGGTGCCAAATACTGTGCCAGACAAGCCATACAGCGAGTCGTTGGCAATGCGAACGGCGTCATCGTCGCCGTCGTGCGGAATCACAGTCAGGACCGGGCCGAAGATTTCCTCGCGAGCGCAGCGGGCGTCGTTGCCCAGCCCCGCGATCACCGTGGGCTCGATGAAGAAACCGACGTCACGGTCGGCCGGCCGCCCTCCTCCGCACGCGAACGTCCCGCCCTCAGCGATCGCCGAGTCGAGGTAGCCCTGCACCCGATCGCGCTGTCGGGCCGAGATCAGTGGCCCGCAAATGGTCCCGGGGTCGGTCGGGTCGCCGGCCTTGATCCCGCCCATCGTTGCGGCCGCGATGGCTACCGCCTCGTCGTAACGGGCCCGCGGCACCACCAGCCGGGTCGTGATCGCACATCCCTGCCCGGCGTGCATGCACACCGAAAATCCCGCCACACCAACCGCACCGGCCAAGTCGGCATCGTCAAGCACGATGAACGCCGACTTGCCGCCCAATTCGAGGAAAACCTTCTTGATGGTCGCGGCCCCGTCAGCCATCACGCTGCGGCCGGTGGCGGTCGATCCGGTGAACGACACCATGTCCACCCGAGGGTCCTTGGCCAACAACGCGCCTACACCGTGATCGCTCGAGGTGACAACGTTGATCACGCCGGGTGGAAAGTCAGTGTGCTCCGTGATGAGCTCGCCGAGCACGGCAGCGCACCACGGTGTGTCAGGGGCGGGCTTCAAGACCACGGTGTTGCCCGCGGCCAACGCGGGCCCGATCTTGGCGAGATTGATCTGGTGGGGAAAGTTCCACGGCGTGATCGCGCCGACGACACCGATGGCCTCACGGACGATCGTGCGTCGGGTAGGGATGCCCATCGGCGAGGCATCGCCCAGATCCCGGCTGTATTCGTAAGATTCGGCCGTATCTGCCGCGAAACCCAGATCGTTGACCGGTACTTCGAGCTGAGCTATTGCGGTAAGCATCCGCGGCGCGCCGACTTCGGCGATGGTCAAGTCCCGCAACTCTTCGAGGTGCTGCTGCATCGCCTCGCGCAGCTGGCGGACACACCGCACCCGCAGTTCGGTGTTGCGTGACCAGTCGGTCTCGTCGAAGGCCCGCCGCGCCGCCTCGATGGCGCGGCCCATGTCCTCGGTGTCGGCATCGGCCGCGGCACCCAGGACTTCCTCGGTGGCCGGGTTGATCGTGGCAAAGGTGCCCCCGCTGCCGCTGGTCAGCTTGCCGTCAATCAGCAGAGCGCTAACGCCGTCGGCCAACAATGCCATCTTCGCCTCCGCACCTCGTTTCGATGGACACTTGTCCGGAATAATTAGGTCGAACCATAGTCGCCGAGTCCCTGAAAGTGCAAGGGTGGGCCTTCTGCGTGGGCTCGCGTGAGTTCGATAATGCTTGTTATACTGGCATTTCGCTAGCCGGGCTTGCCTCGCGCCGTGGGTATCGGATACTTTGGACAGGTGTCCAGCGAACAAGTGGTCGCGATCACTCCCAAGGCCGCACGTCCGACCGGGGAAGTACAACGCAACCGTCGCCAGGAAGAGACGTTCCGTAAGGTGCTGGCCGCAGGCGTCGAGGTCCTGCGGGAGACGTCCTATGCGGACCTGACGGTCCGCGCGGTCGCCGCCCGCGCCAAGGTGGCCCCGGCAACCGCTTACACCTATTTCTCATCGAAAAACCACCTGATCGCCGAGGTCTACTTGGATCTGGTGCGACGGGTCCCCTACTTCACCGACGTCAACGAGCCCATGCCGACTCGGGTGGACAAGGCCTTGCGTCACCTTGCGCTGGTTGTGGCCGACGAACCCGAGGTAGCCGCCGCGTGCACGGCGGCACTGCTCGGCGGCGGCAGCGACCCGGCGGTCCGGTCGGCGCGCGACCGGATCGGCGCGGAAATCCACCGCCGGATCACGTCAGCCATCGGGCCTGAGGCAGATCCTCGCACCGTGTCCGTACTCGAGATGGCGTTTTTCGGCGCGCTGGTCAACGCCGCCAGCGGGGCCTACACCTATCACCAGATCGCTGACCACCTCGGCTACGCCGCCGGCCTCATCTTGACGACCAGGGAAAACCGATGACCCTTCAGATCGGCAAGCCACACCCCCCCTTCCTCGACCCTTATGACTACGACTTTCACGAAGATCCCTACCCGTACTACCAACGGCTGCGCGACGATGCCCCGCTCTATCACAACGAAGAGCTCTCCTTCTGGGCCTTGTCGCGACACAGCGACGTGCACAAGGGATTTCGCAACAGCACCACACTGTCCAACCGGGACGGCGTCTCGCTGGACCCGGTATCGCGTGGACCGCACGCATCGAAGACGATGTCGTTTCTGGCGATGGACGATCCCGCCCATCTGCGCCTGCGCACGCTGGTATCGAAGGGTTTCACGCCGCGACGGATCCGGGAGCTCGAACCCAGAGTCACCGAGCTGGCCGTCCAACACCTCGACACCATGCTGGAGAAGGCAAGCTCCGGCGTAACCGTCGACTATGTCGCGGAATTCGCCGGCAAGCTACCCATGGACGTCATCTCCGAACTGATGGGTGTGCCAGAACCCGACCGCGACCGCATTCGCGCGATGGCCGATGGCGTGATGCACCGCGAGGACGGCGTCAACGACGTGCCGGCCTCGGCGATCGAGGCGTCGCTCAACCTTATCGTCTACTACCAAGAGATGATCGCCGAGCGTCGCAAGAAGCTGACCGATGATCTCACCTCGGCGTTGCTGGAAGCCGAGATCGACGGTGACCGGCTCACCGACGAGGAAATCCTCGGGTTCATGTTCCTGATGGTGATCGCCGGCAATGAGACCACCACCAAACTTCTTGCCAATGCAGCCTTTTGGGGCCACAAGAACCCCGACCAGCTAACCCCGGTCTACCAGGATCTGTCGCGGGTGCCGCTATGGGTCGAGGAGACCCTGCGCTATGACACGTCCAGCCAGATCCTGGCCCGCGTTGTATCCGGCGAGCTGACCCTCTACGACACCACGATTCCCGAGGGCGACGTGCTTTTGCTGCTGCCCGGCTCGGGACACCGCGACGAGCGGGTCTTCGAGGATCCTGACGACTTCGTCATCGGGCGTGACATCGGTTCCAAGTTACTGAGTTTCGGCAGCGGCGCACACTTCTGCCTCGGCGCCCACCTGGCGAGAATGGAAGCCCGGGTGGCGCTCACCGAAATGTTCAGACGAATCCGCGGATATCAGGTCGACGAGGCCAACGCCGTCCGCGTCCATTCCAGCAATGTCCGCGGGTTCGCCCATCTACCCATGGCCGTGGAGGTCTCGTAAATGCCACGCTTCGACCCCCTGCCCGAACGTCGTCCGGCGATCGTTGCCGGCGCCTCCTCCGGGATCGGAGAAGCCACCGCCATCGAGCTCGCGGAGCACGGCTTCCCCGTCGCCCTGGGCGCGCGCCGGGTCGAGAAGCTCAACGACATCGTGGGCAAGATCAATGCCGAGGGCGGCGAGGCGGTCGGGTTTCACCTGGATGTCACCGACCCTAACTCGGTGAAATCCTTTGTCACACAGTCGGTCGAGGCACTCGGCGACATCGAGGTGCTGGTGACCGGCGCGGGCGACACCTACTTCGGCAAGCTCGCCGAGATCACCACCGACGAATTCGAGTCGCAGCTGCAGATCCATCTCGTCGGCGCCAACCGGCTGGCCGGCGCGGTGCTGCCAGGCATGCTCGACCGCCAGCGCGGCGACCTGATCTTCGTCGGCTCCGACGTGGCCCTGCGCCAACGGCCGCACATGGGTGCCTACGGCGCGGCCAAAGCGGCGCTCGTCGCGATGGTCAACAACTTCCAGATGGAGCTCGAGGGCACCGGCGTACGGGCCTCGATCGTGCACCCCGGCCCGACGAAGACCTCGATGGGCTGGAGCCTGCCGGCCGAGAAGATCGGCCCCGCGCTGGAGGACTGGGCCAAGTGGGGCCAAGCACGCCACGACTACTTCCTGCGCGCGGCCGACCTGGCACGAGCCATCACGTTCGTCGCCGAGACACCGCGTGGTGGCTTTGTCGCCAACATGGAGCTTCAGCCCGAAGCCCCGTTGGCCGACGACAAAGGTCGCCAGAAGCTCGCACTCGGAGAAGAGGGGATACCAGGAGAATGACGACTGCCATCGTTCCGCGGGTTTCCGGCGGCGAAGAAGAGCACGGCCACCTTGAGGAATTCCGCACCGACCCAATCGGTTTGATGAAGCGCATCCGCGAGGAATGCGGCGACGTCGGCTGGTTCCAGCTCGTCGACAAGCACGTCATTTTCCTGTCGGGCGCCGAAGCCAACGAGTTCTTCTTCCGTTCCGCCGACGAGGATCTCGACCAGGCCGAGGCCTACCCGTTCATGACGCCGATCTTCGGCAAGGGTGTGGTGTTCGACGCGAGCCCCGAGCGGCGCAAGGAGATGCTGCACAACTCGGCGCTGCGCGGCGAGCAGATGAAGGGCCACGCCGCCACCATCGAGGGCGAAGTCAAGAAGATGATCGCCAACTGGGGCGACGAAGGCGAGGTCGAACTGCTCGACTTCTTCGCCGAGCTGACCATCTACACCTCGACGGCCTGCCTGATCGGGCTGAAGTTCCGCGAGCAGCTCGATCACCGCTTCGCGGAGTACTACCACGAGCTCGAGCGCGGCACCGACCCGCTGTGCTACGTCGACCCGTATCTTCCGATCGAGAGCTTCCAGCGCCGCGACGAGGCGCGCGTGAAACTTGTTGCGGTGGTTCAGGAGATCATGAATCAGCGGCTGGCCAATCCGCCGAAGGACAAGGCCGACCGCGACATGCTCGACGTGCTGGTGTCGATCAAGGACGAGGACGGAAACCCGCGATTCTCCGCCGACGAGGTCACCGGGATGTTCATCTCGCTGATGTTCGCCGGGCACCACACCAGTTCAGGGACCTCGGCGTGGACGCTGATCGAGTTGATCCGCCATCCCGATGTCTACGCAGAGGTGCTGGCCGAGCTCGAAGAGCTCTACGCCGACGGCCAGGAGGTGAGTTTCCATGCGCTGCGCCAGATTCCGAAGCTCGACAACGTGGTCAAGGAGACCCTGCGGCTGCATCCGCCGCTGATCATCCTGATGCGGGTCGCCAAGGGCGAGTTCGAGGTTCAGGGTTTCCCGATCCACGACGGTGACTTCGTTGCGGCATCCCCCGCGATCTCGAACCGGATTCCGGAGGACTTCCCCGACCCGGACGCCTTCAACCCCGACCGGTACAACAAACCCGAGCAGGCCGACGTCGTCAACCGCTGGACCTGGATTCCGTTCGGCGCGGGCCGGCACCGGTGCGTAGGGGCTGCTTTCGCGCAGATGCAGATCAAAGCGATCTTCTCGGTTCTGTTGCGCGAGTACGAGTTCGAGATGGCGCAGCCGGCCGACAGCTATCACAACGACCACTCCAAGATGGTGGTGCAGCTGGCCCGGCCCGCCAAAGCGCGCTACCGCCGTCGTAACGGAAGCTGATCATGGGTTACCGCGTCGAAGCGGACTTGGATTTGTGTCAGGGCCACGCCATGTGCGAACTGGAGGCACCCGACTACTTTCGGGTGCCCAAACGCGGCAAAGTCGAGATCCTCGACGCCGAACCACCCGAGGAGGCCCGCGACGAGGTCGAGCGGGCCGTCGAAATGTGCCCAACGCAAGCACTATTCATCAAAGAGAAAGAAGACTGACAATGGCGTCACACTCGCGTGAGCAACTCGAGGCATGGGTCGACCGGTGGCTGCAGGCCAACAAGGACTGCGAAAAGGCCCGTGACTGGCGGCCGTTGGGAGATTTCTATGCCGCCGACGCCACCTACGGCTGGAACATCGGTCCCAAAGAAGACGTGATGTGCGTCGGTGTCGACGAGATCCGCGATGTCGCGCTCGGCCTGGAAATGGAAGGCCTGGAGAACTGGGTGTACGAGTACCAGAAGGTGCTCATCGACGACAAGCAGGGCGAAATCGTCGGATTCTGGAAGCAGATCGTCAACAAGACGGACGGCAGCCACGACGAGATCTACGGCATCGGCGGCAGCTGGTTCCGGCTCAACGCCGACAAACTCATCGAGTGGCAGCGTGACTTCTTCGACTTCGGTCACGTCGCGAAGATGTTCGCGTCGCTGATCGAGTCCGGCGACCTGAGCACCGGCATGCAGAAGCGGATCGAACGCAGCGTGGCCGGGGAGAAGTTGCCCGGCTACTACCCGCTGGGACAGGCTCCAGTACCCATCTGGTGACCCCACGCCATGGTTGACGCTCCCCCAGATGTTTACAACACGGTGACGCACGTCATAATGGGCTGCGAATGAGAACACGTTCTAAGTTGCCGTCCGGCGTACGCCGGGCCCTTTCACCGACACCCGGGTCAGGGCATGCTGATGGAGGTCTTTCATGAAAACAAAGGGCGCTCTGATCTGGGAGTTCAACCAGCCGTGGTCGATCGAGGAAATCGAGATCGGCGACCCGCAGAAGGATGAAGTCAAGATCCAGATGGAAGCGGCCGGGATGTGCCACTCGGACCACCATTTGGTGACCGGTGGGATCCCGATGGGCGGCTTTCCTGTTTTGGGCGGCCATGAAGGCGCCGGCATTGTCACCGAAGTGGGCCCGGGCGTCGAGGGCTTGGCCGAAGGCGACCACGTGGTGCTGTCGTTCATCCCGTCCTGCGGCAGTTGTCCGACCTGTCAGGCGGGCATGCGCAACCTGTGCGACCTGGGCGCCGGGCTGCTGAACGGTGCAGCGGTGAGCGATGGAACGTTCCGGATTCAGGCCCGCGGCCAGAACGTCTTCCCGATGACGCTGCTGGGGACGTTCTCGCCGTACATGGTTGTGCATAAAAGCTCGGTGGTGAAGATCGACCCGTCGGTCCCGTTTGAGGTCGCGGCCCTGGTTGGCTGCGGCGTCACCACTGGCTACGGTTCAGCGGTTCGCACCGCCGACATCCGGCCGGGTCAAGACGTGGCAATCGTCGGCATCGGCGGAGTGGGCATGGCAGCGCTGCAAGGTGCCGTCATCGCCGGCGCACGCTACATCTTCGCTATCGACCCGGTCGAGTGGAAGCGCGACCAGGCCCTCAAGTTCGGCGCGACGCACGTCTACCCCGACATCTTCGCCGCGATGGGCGGGATGATGGAAGTGACCTACGGCCTGATGGCCCACAAGGTGATCGTCACTGTCGGCGAGCTGCACGGCGCCGACGTGGACAACTACCTGATCCTGACCCAGAAGGGCGGCACCTGCGTGCTGACCGCTATCGGCAGCCTGGTGGACAACAACGTCACCCTGAACCTCGCGATGCTGACCCTGATGCAGAAGAACCTGCAGGGCACCATCTTCGGCGGCGGAAACCCGCAGTACGACATCCCGCAGCTGTTGTCGATGTACAAGGCCGGGAAGCTCAACCTCGACGACATGATCACCCGTCAGTACAAGCTGGAGCAGATCAACGACGGCTACCAGGACATGCTGGACGGCAAGAACATTCGCGGCGTC
>Ga0209248_10000032_pt1 | contig 42601 bp, 37 predicted proteins | sample BogFormECP04_OM1_FD_188241 | JGI IMG/M metagenome (GOLD analysis project Ga0209248, IMG submission 188241) | Bog forest soil microbial communities from Calvert Island, British Columbia, Canada - ECP04_OM1 (SPAdes) (version 2) | ecosystem: Environmental > Aquatic > Freshwater > Wetlands > Bog ... | reverse complement strand
TACACAGGCGAAATGCGAGAAGGGGGCGGTAAGCGCGCCCTTACAGGTGCAAAATCAAAGAGGGCACGATGAATCGTGCCCCTACAACGGACGAAGACGCTAGTGGATGAAGGTTAGGCCGTTGGGGATTAGTTGGGGGAAGACGTAGGCGTAGAGCATGACGATGACGCCGACGATGGAGGCCAGGGCTACGGAGTGCCAGAAGACGAAGCGGAAGATGGAGCCTTCCTGGCCGACCTGGTTGGTGGCGGCGGTGGCGATGCAGATGGATTGGGCGTCGATCATTTTGCCCATGACGCCGCCGGCGGAGTTGGTGGCGCACATGAGGATGGGGCTGAGATTTAATTGTTGGGCGGTGATTTTTTGGAGGCCGCCGAAGAGGACGTTGGAGGAGGTGTCGCTGCCGGTGAGGGCGACGCCGAGCCAGCCGATGAAGGCGCCGAAGAAGGGGAAGAACCAGCCGGTGCGCGTGAAGGCGAGGCCGAGGACGGCGTCCATGCCGGAGTAGCGAGTGACGTAGCCGAGACCTAGCATGCAGGTCATGGCGATGATGGCGAAGCGGAGGCGGTAGAGAGTGCCGCCAAAGATTTTTATGATTTTGCCGGGGCCCAGGCCAAGGATGATGCCTGCCAAAAGCGCTGAAATGAAACAGGCAGTGCCTGTGGCGGTTAGCCAATTGAAATCGAAGCGCGCGGCTTCGGGTGCGGGCTTGGCAACGACGGGGGTGGAGCGAAAAACTTTGTTGTGGAGCGCGGGCCAGTCCCAACCGGCGGGGCCGGGGCGATTTTTGCCGTCGGGCATTTTTACGGTGAAGGCGGGAGTGGTGGCCTTGTTCATCGCGAGCTTGATGCTGGGCAATCCCCAAAGCAAAACGAAGACGGAGAGGATGGCGAAGGGGAGCCAGGCTTTGGCGATTTGGCCTGCGGTGTGATGGGCTGCCGCAGGTTGTTTTTCGCGGATTTTCCATTCGTCGCCCAGGGTGTCTGTCACGGTGGTTTGGACCGTGGCCGCTGCTGCGGCTTTGGCGGCGTCTTCTTCGCGTTCACCTTCGAAGCGCCAGATGTGCTTTGGCTTCCAGAAGCGGAGGAAGATCATGGTAGCGATGAGCGAGACGACGCCTGCGGCGATGTCGACAAGATTGCTGTCCATGTGATTGGCCCAGAAATATTGGGTGCCGGCGAAGGAGATGCCCACGACGAGGATGGCGGGAGCGACTTCCCAGGTTTCGGACCAACTGACCATAGCGCGAACGAGCCAGAACGGAACGATCACCGCGGTGATGGGGAGGATGCGGCCGATCATGGCGCTGAGGTCGCTTTCCGGGAGGGCGGTCACGGAAGCGAGGGCGTGGACGGGAGTGCCGATGGCGCCCCAGGCTACAGGGGCGGTGTTGGCGATGAGGTTGAGGGCGGCGGCATGGAAGGGTTTGAAGCCGAGGCCGATCATAAAGGCGCCGGCGATGGCGACGGGCGCGCCGAATCCGGCGCAGCCTTCGATGAAGGCGCCAAAGCAGAAGGCTACGAGGAGAAGTTGCAGGCGGCGGTCTGGAGTGATGGCGGCGACAGACTGCTTCATGATTTCAAATTGGCCGGTTTCGACGGAGATGTCGTAGAGGAAGACGGCGGCGATGACGATCCAGACGATTTTGAGGAGGCCGTAGGCCGAGCCGTAGAGAAAGCTGCTGACGGCTAATTGGGAGGGCATGTGGAAGACGGCGATGGCGCAGAGGATCGCCGTTGCGGCGCCTGCAATGGCGCAGAGATGGGCGCGGACTTTGAAGCCGGCCAAGAGGCCGAGAAGAACTACGACGGGTAAGGCGGCGACCAGCGTGGAGAGCCACCAGTGGCCGAGCGGGTCGTACACTTGGTTCCAAGTCACAGAGAGGCCTCCGGAACGAAATTGTCTGGCGTCGCCGGTGCGTGGGGCTCCGCAGAAAGGATTGCGGGACGCAGCGGTGATTCCGCATGTGTTGCAAGGCTAGAAAGCAGGCTTGCGGTAGTGGAGTAACGCGTTTGGGAGAGGGTTGTCAAGGGGTAAGTCTGGGACGGCTGGGGCGGAAATCGCACGGAGAGTTTGATTGGAGTTTTGGGTGAGCGTTGGGCGAGGCGGCGAGCGCGTAGACCGCGGTGCGGTGGACATCTATACTCGGTGCATGCAATCGGAAAAAGAGTTGCTGGGGGCGCTGCGGCAGTATTGGGGTTACGACGCGTTTCGACCTTTGCAGGAAAATATTGTGAGGAGTTTGCTGGGCGGGCGGGATACGTGTGTGGTGATGCCTACCGGCGGGGGAAAATCGCTTTGCTACCAGTTGCCGGCGGCGATTTTGGGCGAGAAGACGGTCATTGTGGTTTCTCCCTTGATGGCTTTGATGCAGGACCAGGTGGCGCAGCTTACGCAGATGGGGATTTCTTCGGCGTTATTGAACAGTTCGCTGGCGGGGGATGTGCAGTCGTGGGTGGTGCAGCAGGCGATTGGCGGGGCGTACCGGTTGCTCTATCTTTCGCCCGAGCGTCTGGCGCGCGAGGATACTTTCGGGTGGCTGCGGCGCGTGCCGATTTCGTTTTTTGCGATTGATGAGGCGCATTGCATTTCAGAATGGGGGCACGAGTTCCGGCCGGAGTACCGGTTGTTGAGCAGGCTGCGGCAGCATTTTGCGGAACAGCCGATTGCGGCGTTTACGGCGAGCGCGACGCGGCGGGTGCGGCACGACATCATCGAGCAACTGAAGCTGCGGGAGCCGGACAAGTATATTGCGAGTTTTCACCGGCCAAATTTGCAGTACATCGTCAAGGAGTGCGTTGGGAAAACGCAGTCGGAGCTTTTGATTCGGGCGCTGCGGAAATATGACGGCTGCAATGTGATTGTGTATGCGCCGACGATTGCGCGGGTTGAGGAGACAGTGGATTTTCTTGGGGAACAAGGCATTGCATCGATTGCGTATCACGGGAAGATGGATAGCGAAGCACGGCGGCGCAATCAGGAAACCTGGATGTCGGACGAAGTGCGCGTTCTGGTGGGAACGGTCGCGTTTGGGTTGGGGATTAACAAAGCTTCGGTGCGAGCCGTGATTCATCTGTCGTTGCCAAAGTCGATTGAGCAGTATTACCAGGAAGCAGGACGGGCGGGGCGCGACGGGGAGCCCGCGGAATGCGTTTTGCTTTGGCAGAAACGCGATGTGGGTTTGCTGACTTATTTTGTGGAGCAGTTGACGGACGAGGAGGAGAAAACGAGGGCCTGGCAGCGTTACCGGGAGATTCGCAATTTCGTGGAAGTGAAGAGATGCCGGCATCACCAGATTTGCGCGCACTTCGGGGAGATTCGAAAATGGAATTCGTGCGGGGCTTGCGATGTGTGTGTCGGAGAGCCGCAGTGGCTGGCAGCGCCCGCGCCTGCGACGAGGCTGAAGAAGCGCAAGGCTGTGGCCGCCGCGGCAGGAGCGAATGTGCCGGCGGTCGCGCGTACCTATCAAGCAAAGCAAATTGAGAGGACTGCGACGCTCATTCCCTTGGGCGATTCGCGAGCCAGCAGCGTTGCTGCGGGGATTGATCCGGAGCTGCGGGAATATCTTCGCGAGTGGCGGCGGACGACCGCGAGGGAGCGGGGAACCGCTGCGTTCATTGTGATGCACGACACTTCGCTGGATGAACTTTGCAGAGTCCGGCCGCGTTCTCTGAGCGAGATTCGCAGCATTTCCGGGTTCGGTGAGCGCAAGACGGAACTGTATGGGCAGGCGATTCTGGATGCGCTGGAGGAATTTCGGCGCGGAGCGCGTGCCTCCGAGCAGCGCGAGGAAAAGCCGAAACCAGCCGAGGAGACGATTCGGCTGCTTGCGGAAGGGCGGACTTTTGAGGAAATCGCGAAGGCGCGCGGGCGACAAGTTTCGAGTGTCGTTGACCTGGTCGTGCGGCTGATGGAAAAAGGGGAAGTGGAGTTTCAGCCCGGGTGGATTGATTCCGAGAAACAGGAGCAGATTGAAAAGATGTGTGCGCTGCTGGGGATCGAGCGGCTGAAGCCTTTGAAGGACGCCTTGCCCGCGGAGATTACGTTTGAAGAGATCAAACTGGTTGTGGCGCGGCTGCGGATTGAAAGTGAATCAGAAACAGAGAGTGCTGCGGCCGGCGAGATTTGAAGCGGGAACAATGAAAGTTTGCCGCGGTGCGAAGAGCACAGCCAGGAGTGCCCTTCGCGGCTCAGGGCAAGCCTGTGCTACGAAGCGCCTAATCGACGGTGTAAGTGATCTCAAGCCTGTGGATTAAGAAGCAGGAGAGGACGAGAACCGCAACCGTTAGGCAAAGCAAGCCCCCGATGGCAAGAAACGGCGCGACGGGCTCGGCGACGACGGTGAAGATGGCCATAGGGCCATCTACGGGCATGGCGACTGGGCAGAGGTGCTTCAGGTAAAAAGTGACGCTTAGTTTTTGGGCCCAGGAAGGGAAGATGGGGGAGATGGCTTCCCACCCCCACAACATAACTCCAGGGACGATCGGATTTTTGAAGAGCAGGCTTAACGCGAGAAACACAGCGCCGTAGCCGAGGCAGGCCAGAAGCGTTACCAGGAGATAGGCTCCCAATTGGCCGAGGCCCGGCCCATTAAAAACGTAGGTTCTGCCGATGGAGCCAAAGCTGCTGTAGGTCAGATAAAAGCTTGTTGTTACGGCAACTTCGAACAGTGCGATGGAAGTGACCGCGCCCGCCAGAAATTTTCCGACTACGAGGACTTCGCGTCTTACTGGAGACAAAAACTGGTAGTGGAGAGTTTTCTGGACCATTTCGCCGCGGAAGAGCCAGGTAAAGATCCCCATGCAGGCGAAGAAAATGCCCAGGCGAACGAAGTAGAGTTGAAAAACGATGCCTGCAAAAGCCTCGGTATGTCCCTCGAGTTGTATAGCGCCGGTTTCGGCATTCCCAAACAGATTGGCGATGAGAAGGATGATGGCGGGTACGAACGCGAGGAGATAGATCCAGATCCTGCGTTTGGAAAACAGATTGCGGCGAACTTCCGTGCGCACGAGGACAACAACTTGGCTGGCGTAGAGACGCCACGGTTGTTCGTTTGCCCACTTCTGGGCACCCGCGAGTGCGTTTTGCGTGCTCATATCGGTCCACCGTCTGAGCCGATGAGATATTGATAGATGGAGTTGACGTCGTCATCGGCGGGGGCGACAGCGTCCACTTCCACGAGGCCGCTGGAAACAATCTTGTTCAGCAGGAGAGAAAATTGTTCTGCGTCGCGGGTGCGCACGAGGACACTCTGGCCGTCAGCCAGGATTTTGGCTTCGACGACGTGATCGAGTTCGAAGGCCGCCGAGGCCAGCTTGGCCGCATTCGAACAGCGGACCAGAATTTGCATGGGGTGCTCGCGGACTTCTTTGCGGACTTCGCGAATTTTGCCTTCGGCGACGACGTAGCCGCTGCTCATTAAAACGACGCGGTCCGAGATGCGATCGACTTCTTCCAAAATATGGCTGGAGATGATGACGTGCATGCCTTGTTTGGCGAGGGCTTCGAAGAGGGCGATGGATTCGGCGCGGGCCATGGGATCGAGGCCATTGAGCGGCTCATCCAAAATAAGCACGGATGGATGATGAGCGATGGCCTGGGCAAGGCGGATGCGCTGCCGCATGCCTTTGCTGTAGCCGGCCACTTTGCGGCGGGCGACTTGCGCCATACCGGCGCGTTCGAGGGCTTCGTTGGTGAGCTTGGCGGCTTGTTCATCGCCAAAACCGTGGAGGCGCAGAGGCCAATAGATGAAATCATAGCCGTTTGTTCCCGGAGGGAAGGAATCGAACTGCGTGCAGTAGCCGACCTGCCGGAAAAACTCGACGGGCTGGCGCGGAGTGAGACCAAAAACGTAAATCGCGCCTTGAGAAGGCCTTATTAGTCCGGTCAGCAGGTTCATCAGGGTGGTTTTGCCGGAACCGTTGGGGCCGACGAGGCTGGTGATGCCACGCTCAAGAGCGAAACTCACTTTGTTCACGCCAAGAACTTCTCCATAAAATTTGGAGACATTATCGAAGACGATTTGGCGGTTGTCGGGAGTCATCCGCGCACCGTCTCGCGAGCGCGCAAGCGCGCGTTGAGAATCACCAAACAGAACAGACATACGAGAATCATTACCGCCCAGGCGGCTGGAACAGGAATTTCGTGGCGCCCCATATGGGCGAGCAGGCGGAAGGGATCGCGAAGTCCTCTCTCCAATACGATCCGGAACATATAGGAGAGATTCAGGAGCGCACCCCAGTAAGTGCCCATGATGGCGTTAAACATCTCTCCGAGGGCGGCTGGGATGACAAACGCGATAAAGATTACGCCGGTGGCCACAATCCGCAATTTGACCCAGGCCGAGACGGCCAGGGACATCAACGAAAGCATCAGAACCCAAATTGCGGAACAAAGGAGAATCGGGAGGATCATCCACAAGTGCGACCACACCCAGCCATTTCTTGCAAGCCCCGACTGCAGGCCGAACAAAAGCAAGCAGGGAACCCAGGTGACGGCCGAAAGCAAGATGCTGAGAACGGCGAGTTTTCCGAGAACGTAGTCGGCCCGGCTGAATGGCCGGCTCAAGAAAAGGGAAAGCGCTCCATTGGTCAGGTCTCCCGAGATCAGGACGGGGCCGACCCAGCAGTTGAGGAGAAAAGCGACGTTGGTCTGCACGGTCATGATGATGATGAAGTATTGGGTTTCCACTGCGAGGAAATCCGCGGAGCGGATTTGCATCAGTAATTGCACGGTTTTGTTGTTGGCGACGAAAATGTATCCCGCAAAGAAAAGATTGGGAACAATCGCCAGGATGAGGAGAAGAACGAAAAAGCGCGATTTGAACAGGTCGAGGAAAGCAAAGCGAGTCAGCACGAAAAAGCGCGACCACGCTGCCGTCAGCGAACCGGTGTACGGGTTGTACCTGCGCTTATATACGGCCATCGGCTGCTCCCGTTTGCTCCATGGCGTTCAGGAAAATGTCTTCGAGCGAATCGCGGCGGTGATTCATGCGGCGAATTTGCACGCCGCGGTCAGCTGCGACTTTGAAGACTTCACGAATCTCGACGGTGTCCGGCATGACGACTTTTATGCGGCCATTGCTGAAGATCGCGCACTCGCAGCCCAGGGCTTCGAGCGCGGCGGTAAAGGTGGCCTCGACGCCGACGGTTTCGAGTTCGAGGAATTTGCGGTTGGCGCGGCGCTCTTCGACAAGGTTGCAGATGGAGGCTATTTTGCCGTTACGGAGAATCAACACTTCGTCGCAGGTTTCTTCCACATCGCGGAGAAGATGCGATGAGAGAAGAAGGCAAATATCGCTGGCCTCGCGGATTTCGCGAATTAATTCGATCAGGCGTTTGCGTGCTGGCGGGTCCATGCCGTTGGTCGGTTCGTCCAGAATCAAGACTTTAGGGCCGTGGGCGATGGCCTGCGCCAGCTTGGCAAGCTGCTTCATACCGAGCGAATACGTCCCCACCGGCCGATAACGCGCTTCGCCAAGTCCGACGTAAACGAAAGCTTCGTGGGCGCGCTCCATCGCTTGATCGGGGGGAAGGCCGGAAATCTCCGCCATGTAACGAACGAAGCGCACGCCGGACATTTTTGCGATAAACGCGTCGTTCTCCGGCATGTAGCCGACAAGCGCGCGCAAAGCCTTGCCGTTTGTGTTTGCGTCGAGCCCGAGCATGCGGGCGCTGCCCTTGATTGGTTTGTGGAAACCCAGAAGAGTGTTGATGAGCGTCGATTTACCGGCGCCGTTCGGTCCGAGCAGCCCTATGGCGCGGCTCTTCAGCACTCCCGTGAGTCCGTGAAGAATCGTTCGTCCGCCGAGCTGCACTTCCAGCCCTTCTAGCTCAATGGTTGGGAGCATCATCTACAGTGTATTACGGATGAGTGACCGGCGATGTTCCATGCTCTGTTTGGGCGAGCAAATGAGATAACGCCAGAAGGCCCGGGTTGAGGTCAAAGAGCTTGCCGCTGCTGGCGATAACGATCTGGTCGGTCTCTCCGTAAGCGCACATCGCGCTCGGCTTGGAGTCGGCTGCGACCTGCTGAAGCAACGCCAACTGCTGGGAAGTAAGCTGGGAAGCGAGCGGCTGCAGGATCGGGCCGAGGTTCTGATACACCATCGCCGAGAAGTTCGCCTGGTTGTCGTTCGGAAGCAGTGCGAGGAACGAGGCCGAGCGAGCCAGAGACGTGCCGTTTGCGTGCGTCTGGAGCGCGTTGAGAAGAAGCGCTCGCGACGGGGCGACGAGCATGTAGCCGTCAGCGAAGGTGTAGTCGTATTCCGTCGTGAGGCCAGCCCCCGGAGGATGAATCGTATAAAAAGTCCGGCCGCCGACTTGCGCCTGATCGATGGTCATGCCGGAGCCACCCGATTTTGCTTCTTGCAGGTTGACCGCCTGCACCATTTTTTCGATGTCCAGCTGCACAGCGCCCGAATTGTTGACTTCGATGATCGCTTTCCACGAAGGGGTCGGAAGAACCGGCCCGTCGAGAGCCACGGTTATTTCTCCGCCGAGAGCGGTCGCCAGGTCGTCGCGAACGTCGAACCCGAGATTGGCATTTAGTTCCGCAAGACCTTTGCTGAAATCGGGGTCGGTACCGGCGATGTTGAAAACGTCATCCAGCATGAGCGCCGGCTGCTTGGCCACGAACGAAAACGCTGCACCAGCATTGGCCGAAACGTAGTCCAGAGAGCCCATGGGAGCGGGTGCGGCCAGCCATGAGGCGATGCCGTGCCGTGGGCCATTGAAGTTCAGCGTGATGCGGTTGTCGCCATTGCCCGGAGCTTCGCCGCGCGTGGCGATCAGGTACTGCATGTTGTCGAAGCCGCTGTTGAGGAAAGACTGAGACTCCCCATGCGAACTTGCAATACCGCTGCTTTGGTGAGCCGCGCTGATGATCTGACCAAGGTTCGCGGCGACGACAATTTCCGTGCCGCGGCTGTAAACACTGACGATTTTTTTGCCGAAGTCCGTGCCGGCGAAGAGACTGGTTCCGGCGTTGAGCTGCGCGTTCATGCGCTGAACGGAAGCCGCGTCGGCGCCAATCACCAGCATGTTCTGGCGCACCAGCATGATCATGCCGTGGGTGTTGGTTGCCAGGGAGGGCAGCAAATCGGGCGTCACGACGTGCACATCGGATTCGTTTTGGGCGTTGGCCGCAGCCGTCGCAACTTGATTCTGCAGATAGTCCTGAAGGCCGGACTGGCGCACTTCTGCGATCAAAAGAGGGCCGCCTTGATTCATAGCCGCGGGTGTGCCCATCGTGATCACGACTTCATCGCCCAGATACTGGCTCAGCGTTTGAATCTTCTGGATGAGTTCGTCGGGAGTCGGGTGCTGGTTGGCTTTGTTGGACTTGTTCCACCATTGCTGCAAAACGGGGCTCTGCGACAATTGCTGCTGGAAGATCTGATTGGCTTGTTGGAGCGCGTCGCCGAAATTCGGAACGCCGACATAGAGCACGGTATCCGCGGGCAGCAAGGGAAGAATGTTGCTCTGGTAGCGCGCGCCAGGCATCTGGATTTCGTTGAACTTCTTGCCCAGGGCGGAAAATTCCGCGAGCAGCTCCAGATCGTGATCCTTGTCGGAGCTCCAGGCGATTTCGTCCTGCACGGGAACCACGCCGATGCTTTGCGTTGTCGCGAGCACGTCGCCGGAGTGCAGAATCGATTCCGCGCCCTGGTGCTTGACGTGAACTTCGCCTTCAATCACACCGACGCGCGAGCCTTTTGTGCCGGCATTTACGGAAAAGACCGTGCCAGTGACGGCTACGATGCAATCCGGAGCGCTGACGTAGAGGTGCCCGGCGTGGCGTTTCGCGGCTTGCACGATGATGATGCCCTGGTCGAGGTGAATCGTGGTGTCGCGGCGGTTGGCGCTGACGGAAAACTCGGCGCGCTGATTCATCTCCACTTTGGAGCCATCAAAAAGGACGACTTTGGCGTGGGAATTTGCGGCGGTGCGGATGAATTCACCGTCGCTGATTTCGTCGCCCGTTTTCAAGGCGCGTTCGCCTGCCCAGCCGACACGATAGGCTTGCCCTTCGATGGAATCCATCCGCGCGCGGGTTCCGGGAAGCGGCGCGACGTACCAGCTATATCCGGTCCAGCTGACGGCGCCCACCAGGATCAATGACGCTGCCACAAGAGACATCCTCGCGAAGCTCCATTGGAAACCACGCGAAGCAGGTTCCATTTGCCATTTTTCAGCGGTCCCGCCATCAACGGCGCGGCCATGCGCATACGAGCGGCACGCAACGCACTCGCGGAGATGGTCTTCGACGATCAACGCGCGCGCTGGAGCCAGTTCGTGCTTGTGATATGCGGGCAGTTGGGCGCGAATATCCGCGCAGCCGCGAATGGGCTGAAGGGCGCCGCTGGCGATGGGGTCGCCTTCGCCGGATTGCAGCCGTTCCCACACGCGCTCCGCCGAAGCGGAGAGAGCCTTCTCGTCAAGCTCTTCTCCCCGAAGTTCGGAGATTGCTTGATCCAGTTCAGAGTTCTTCTTCGACCAAAACCAGCTCATGATGCGCCTCTCATAAATCCACGAAGTTCTTTTTTTAACTTTGCTCGCACGCGATGTAGCGTGACGGCGACGACGGCTTGCGACGTGTTCATCGCCTTGGCGATTTCGGGGTTGTCCATCCCTTCGATATAGCGGAGAACGAACATTTCGGCGGTGCGGGGGCTCAGTTCGGCAAGTGCCCCGCGGAGCCAATTGCGAATCTCTAACGAGGAGTGGGTTCGTTCAGGGGAGACAGGAGAATTGGAGACCGGCACGACTTCGTCCTCCAGGGGCACATCTTCCCGATTGCCTCGCGACCGGATCAAATCCAGGGCGCCGTTCACGGCCGCCCGGTGCAGATAGCCTTCTAAATAAGTGATCCGGCTTCGGTCGATTCCCGTGCGGGCCAAACGCAAAAACACGGATTGCGCGACATCTTCCGCATCGGAGACGCTTCCCGTTACGCGGTAGGCAGCCTTGAGCACGCGCGCGTGATGCGCCCGAAAAACTTCCTCAAGTTCTGCCGCTGCCTGGGTGACCATAAGAGGTTCTATCGCGGCCGCCAAGTGTCCCTCCTCGGCTCTTCAATAACCTAGACGCGATAGCTAGAGACTTCTTAACACACATTTTACAATTCGTTCCAAATTGCTGGGCCGTTGGCCCTTGTCTTTGACCTTGCCAATGGCCAGGCAGAAATGCCCGCTGCGCAATCATCAGGCGCCCGCGCGAGACGAAAATGTTCTTAATTTGTTCGCTGTACGTTGGTACGGAAACTCACTCGCGGGGGATTACACAACTATTACAGAATGCCGCTGTGCCGCATGCTACGTTGGATTCATGAGCACCCTACAAAGAGACAAGACATTTTCCGAGCCGGTCAATTGGACCACTTCTTTCTTCATGTTTGCTTTTCATGTCGGCGCGGTCGCCGCGTTGTTCTTCTTTACCTGGAAGGCGCTTATCGTTTCCCTTTTTCTCTGGTGGATCTCAGGCAGTCTCGGCATCGGCATGGGCTATCACCGTTTGCTCACGCATCGCGGCTACAAGACCCCCAAATGGATGGAGTACTTCCTGACCGTCTGCGGCACGCTGGCGATGGAAGGCGGACCGATGGCCTGGGTCGGCACGCATCGCGTTCACCACCAGAACACGGACAAAGAAGGCGATCCTCATTCGCCACGCGATGGGGGATTGTATGCTCACGTGGGCTGGATTCTGACAGGCAAGGCCATGCACAACAGCGTGACTGAGCTTTTGCCCTACATCCCCGATCTTCGCAAGGATCCCTTTCATGTTTGGATTACAAAGTGGCACTGGATTCCGATTGCTGCGTTGGGCGCAGTGCTCTTCGCCATCGGCGGCTGGCCTTTCCTGTTGTGGGGAGTTTTCATGCGTACTACCGTCGGCTTGCATGCCACCTGGCTCGTAAACTCCGCGACGCACATGTGGGGCTCGCGACGCTTCGTGACGGACGATACCTCCAAGAACAGCTTCTGGGTCGCCGTGCTGACATTCGGCGAGGGCTGGCACAACAATCACCACGCTGTTCCGCAGGCCGCACGTCATGGCATCACTTGGTATGAAATTGACATGAACTGGTACGGAATCCGCGCATTGCGCGCGCTGGGCCTTGCCTGGGATATCAAGGGCCACAAGCTCGGAAAACCGGAACAGGCCAAAGAGAACCAGATTGCCGTGCCGCCTCAAGTTGGTGCGGCAGAAGCTCCAGTACCCCAATTCAGCGGCGACTGACCATCACGCAGGTTGGGAATAGGGCAAAAGGCCATGAACTTCACGAACTGGTCGCGTTTGCGAGCCCGATGTGGCGTTCGTTCGCCTCTGGCGTAAACTAATAGACCATGCGCATCACGCGCCGCACGAAAGCGATTGCGTTCTTCATTGCCCTCGGGGCTTGCCTCGTCGCCCTGACCATCGTCCTCAACGTCAGTTGGATTATCTTCCATTGGCGTCAGGTCGTTCCGCTCGTACTTGGCATCATCTTTTTTGGATTGCTGATTGCCGGGCTCGTGGTCAACACGATTTTTCTGGTCCGAGAAATTCGCCGAAATGAGCAGCACGACAGCTTTCTGAACGCCGTCACCCACGAACTGAAAACGCCCATCGCCTCTATTCGCCTGTACCTCGAAACGTTGGCAAGCCGCAATCTCGAGGAGGCCAAGCGCCGCGAGTTTTACCGCATCATGCTGGAAGATACAGACCGGCTGATGGGAACCGTCGAGCAGGTTTTGAAGGCCGGCGAACTACGTCACGCAAGCGAGCGCAGGAACTGGCAGGAAGTGCCGTTCTCGAACATTGTGCGCGAGGTTCTGGCGCTCTCGCGCCTCCGCCAGAATCTTTCCCCGGAGGCGCTACACTTTGGCGCCGAGCCGCCGGAGGAAATCACTGTTCTGGGCAATCCTGAAGAACTTCGCACCGCGGTCTTCAATCTGCTCGACAATGCCATCAAATACTCCGGCGAAAAGAAAAACATTGTTGTGGATTTGCTCACGCCCAATATCGACAGCGTGGTCCTTCGCGTTCACGACGAAGGCATCGGCATCCCGCGCAACGAACTAAAGCGAATTTTCAAGCGCTTCTACCGCGCATCCAATTCCAAGACGGATCAAGTGAAGGGTACAGGCCTCGGCCTCTTCATCGTGCGCTCTATTGCACGCCGCTACGGCGGCGACGCCTCCGCTGAAAGCGCCGGCGAAGGGCAGGGCAGCACGTTCACCATCCGCCTTCCCAGGGTCTACCACGCATGAGCCGCATCCTTGTCGTTGAAGATGAAGCGCATCTCGCGGAGGGACTCCGCTTCAACCTCGAAGCCGAAGGCCACGCCGTCGAAATTTCCGATACCGGCGAAGATGCGCTCAAGCGGCTTGTGAAAGACCACGAAAACTTCGACGCTCTCGTGCTGGACGTCATGCTTCCGGGAAAAGACGGCTTTTACGTTGCCCGCGAGTTGCGCAAGGCGGAGAACTACACTCCGCTGCTCATGCTCACTGCCCGCGCCCGCCCCGAAGATGTTCTAAAGGGATTTGAATCTGGCGCCGACGACTACCTGCCAAAACCCTTCAATCTCGCCATTCTGATCGCACGAGTCGACAGCCTGTTACGCCGAAAGAATTGGCTGAACAGTTCCGATCCTGCCCCGGCAAAAGAGCCTCAGCCCATCGCCGATGCTCCTGAACCCTTTCGCTTTGACGACAAAATCGTGGACTTTCAGAATTTGCAGTTGCGCGTGGGCAAGCAGGTCATCCCGCTGACCATGATGGAGTCGGATTTGCTCCGCTTCTTAATCAGGAACAGCGGACGCGCCGTCTCTCGCAAACAAATCCTGCAGGAAGTGTGGGATCTGCATGAAGACACGGACACGCGAGCCATCGATAATTTCGTGGTGCGCTTGCGCCGCTATTTTGAGGATCAGCCTTCCAAGCCGCGCTATCTACTCACCGTTCGAGGCATAGGCTACCGCTTCGAGCCAAATCCAAGCCACAAAAGCAGAAAAAGCTAAGCAGCGTAAGCGTTCGGAAGCTGCCTGCAGTCATTCGATTCGCTCTCCGTTGCCACTTTGGAGTCCAGTCGCTAGCGCGACTGCCTTAAGCCCACCAGGCCGCGCCAGGCTGCTCGCTGATGACAATCTCATTTAGGAATTCCGCTGCTTTGCGAAGCCCCTCGCCCGCCGACATCAGGCTGTCCTCATGCTCGATCGACAGCGCGCCATCATAGCCAAACATTCTCAGCGTGGATACGAACTCCTTCCACCAGGCCGCGCTATGCCCGTAGCCGCAGGTCCGAAATACCCACGCACGGTTGCGCACATCGGAATAATGGTTCGTATCCAGCACTCCGCGCAGCGGCAAATTGGCGTCGTAAATTTGCGTATCTTTCGCATGCACGTGAAAAATCGCGTCACCCAGCACACGAATCGCCCTTACCGGGTCGATTCCTTGCCAGAACATATGGCTGGGATCGTAATTGCAACCGATCTGCTGTCCGGCAATCGCGCGCAATCGGAGCAGTGTCTCCGGATTGTAAACAACGAAGCCCGGATGCATTTCCACGGCAACTTTCACGCCGTGGTCCGCAGCGAATTTCGCGTGCTCCTTCCAGTACGGAGCCACTACGTCGTCCCACTGCCATTTTAGAATATCCAGATAATCCGGCGGCCACGGACACGTAACCCAGTTCGGTTTTTTTGCGGTCGGCGAATCCCCAGGACATCCGCTGAAATCAACTACGACAGGAATGCCCAGTTTCTCAGCCAGCAAAATAGTCTTTCGGCTCACCTCGCGGTGCTGCCGCGCATGCTCCGGATCAGGATGCAATGCATTGCCATGACAACTCAGCGCGCTAACCTGAAATCCCGCGTCACCCAGTTTCTTCTTAAACTCCGTCAGCTTCGCCGGTTCGTCCAGCATCGACAGCTTGCAATGCGCATCGCCCGGATAGTTGCCAGTTCCCAATTCCACCGTTCGAATGTTAAGCGTAGCAATCTTTTGCAAAGCAGTTTCCAGCGGCAAATCCGCCAGCAAGACAGAAAACACGCCAATTTTCATGGAACTCGGCTCCCAGGAAGAATGATTCGACTCCAGACGATACCAGAATTTTCAGATTTTGACGGCCTTAAACGGAGGCAACTCACCAGCAGAAAAATGTGCAGGGTTTTGCAGGTTCGAATGGTCGGGGCGCGCGAATTTCCCCATGGCGAAGAGCAGAACCCATTCCGTCCAGGCGTCGCATTTTGGAATGTACCGACCCCTCAGAAACCAAAGAACTTGCAAAACCAGGCCGCCAGCCTGGCGGGTTAATGAGTGTATCGTGGCCGTTTCGCCCACAAATTCAGCGGAATTCTGAGCACAGACATGACTTTCATTTGACTTCTCCTTGACAAAGCAATTCCCGGCTTCAGCTAAGCTTTGCCTTGAAGGACAGATTGGGAAAGTACTGGGTAACCCGGAGACAATGCCGGCAAAACCAGAAGTTGCGAACTGAAGTTCCCTTGTTCTTGAGGACATGATGCTCAAAAAAATTTCTCTTCTGCTGCTCCTTGCTTTGTCTGGCGCCGTAAAGATTAGCGCTCAATCAGATACTCCAGTTATCACCGGCGGGCTGCAGTACGAAAGCACAACAAGCGGCGGGGTGACGACGATGCAGCCAGTCATCGAACCGGTTGTACTAATTCCGCTGGGAGATCATTGGTTGATCGAAACCCGGGCCACATTTGATGAGTTCATTTTTCGCGAGGATGGGACTTCCGGCCCGTATCACGCGCAAACGTTTTCCACGGTCGATTACCTGCAATTGGATTACATCGTCAACTCCCACTTGACAGTAGTCGTGGGCCGATTCCTGACACCATTTGGCATCTATAACGAACGGCTCTATCCAGTCTGGCTGCGAAACTTTCAGGACGTCCCGGTCATTTTCCCAATCGGAAACCTAACAACAGCATCGAGCGACGGCGCGATGATTCGTGGCGCGCTGATTTCGCGAAAAGACGTGGAAGTGAATTACACGGCCTTTTTCTCAACTCTTAGCACCGTCAATCGATTCGAGTCTGGACGAGCGGGCGGCGGCCGAGTGGGTGTCTTTCTTCCGCAAAAGCGGCTGGAGGTGGGGGTGTCTTACGAAAAACTTCTCCAGGATCAGCGTCAAAATTCCGTGGGCGCGCATTTCGCCTGGCAGCCCTACAGCGCACCGCTGGACCTCAAAGCAGAGTACGCGCACTCGCGCAATGGGCAAGGCTATTGGGCCGAGGCAGGATACCGGTTCTCGCAGTTTCGAGGAGAGGACTCTTGGTTGGGGCGTTTCCAAGCGATTGGCAGAGTGCAGCAGTTTGAGAAGGGAACGGCCTCACCAATTGACGGACTGCCAGGCGCCAACACGAGACAGGTGGACTTTGGTCTCAACTACTATCTCCCGCACAATGTGCGGCTCAATACGAGCTATGGCCGGCAGTTCAGCCCTCTGGGCAACAGCAATATATGGAATTTCGAAGTGACGTACCGATTCCTTTTTCCGCTTATTCCCGGAGGACACAATTGAGAAAGCTCTTAAGAGTAGAAATATTGTTGATGGGCGTGGTGTTTTTTTGTCTAGCATCCGCGCAAAGCCGAGGGCAACAGCCGCAAAGCCAAAGCCCGAAGCAACCTAGCGCCGTCCACACCGCCCCCAGCAGCTCTGAAGGCGAGAAGCGGTTTCAAGCAAATTGCGGGCGCTGCCATCAGGCGCCGCAAGACTTGTCGCCCCGAGAGGTGAAGGCGGTGGTTCGGCACATGCGCGTGAAGGCCATGCTAAGCGCGGAAGATGAGCAGCTTATCCTCAAGTATCTCGCTCCATAGCCAAATAGTAACAACGTCGAGGATCCCCATAATGAAAATGAACACGATACGAATGTCGATAGTGGCGGCAGTTTTGTTCAGCAGCGCATCCCTGCTTGATGGACGCGCCCAAAGCACGCGGCGCATCGAGGTGGTTGCGAGCAGATTCTCTTTCGAGCCGAATGAGATCACCGTAAAGAAGGGTGAGCCGGTCACACTAAGCTTGCGTTCCACGGATGTAACCCACGGCTTGAGCATCGAACAGTTGCACCTTCGCGTCGAGGAGGTTCACAAGGGACAGTCGACAGATACGCTTCTTTCGACGGCCACTGCAGGAACCTTTGAAGGCAAGTGCGCTCACTTCTGCGGGAAGGGCCATGGTTCGATGGTCTTCACGGTGCACGTGGTCGAGTGAAAAAGAAAATATTGATCACAACCGTGATTCTTTTGATACCGCTTGTTCTCGTTGTACGGGGATGCAGGGTAATCCCTCCCGGAAAATGGGAGACGGCCATAGCCACGCAGGCAAAGCACAGACTATTCGTGCACAACAAAGAGGCGAAGAACCCTTTGCCGGCAACCGCCGAAAACATCGCGGCAGGGAGAGATAATTTTTCGCATTATTGCGTCGCTTGCCACGGTTTGGACGGGCAAAACACCGGCGTGCCCTTCGCGGATAATATGTCGCCGCCGGTACCATCGCTCGCGAGTGAGAATGTGCAGTCCTACACGGACGGCCAATTAAAATGGGTCATCGACAATGGCATCTGGCCATCGGGCATGCCGTCTTCGAAGGGAATTTTAACTGATGAAGAGATTTGGTCGATAGTGCTGTATATCCGCCACCTGCCGCCCGCTGGAAGCTTAGGGGAGCCTTCGATGTACTCTGGGGAAGACAGCGGAATCGCCCAACCGAGCAAGCCTTAACTCTTATAGTTGAGCGAGCACACGCATTTATTGCAGGTCGGATTGCTTGGGATATCCAGCCCAGACCTGAAGGCCAGCGCTTGTTCCCCGTTGATGATGTCGTGGAGGTTTTTGTCCCGCAGGTTTCCAATCGGCCGGTGAAAAAAACACGGCCGAACGGTCCCGTCCGTCTCCACAACCGCGGAAACCCACGGGGCGTTGCAAAGAGGGGACTCCGTTCTATCGAGGCCGAGTTGGGCGCGAAAGTGACGCGCAATCCGGCGAAGCTTCGCGGGCGATTCAGCAATGAATCCATCGGCAATGTCCGAAGCATTCTCTTGAATCAGCGATTGCAACTCCGCTTCGAGCGCGCTGAGCTCTTCCACTGACAAAGCTACATCGTTTTGACGGTTCGGAGTCCACGGCTCTGGACGATTGAACGCCTGCGAGGTGAGATCGGCGGCGAGAAAAGAGACCGCGTTTAGACCAAGTTGCTTGGCGGCTCGCACAGTGTCCCGAAGATGAAGATGGTTCTGTTTCTGAACAGTGGTGCGTCCAGTGATGGACATTCCTGGACGCAATTGTCTGACCGCAGCGATGCCTGACCCGAGAAGGGCGAAAGCCGATTCCACCCGCCGGATAGAATCGTGAACGGCCTGCGGACCGTCCAGAGAGACAATCACGTTATCGAAAGAATCCGCAACTTGCACAGCACACTTGGCCAGGAGCAAGCCGGTCGTCAAGAGCGTCAACTGGATGTGTTCGGCCTTGAGAATAGAGCAGAGCGATGCCAGATGCGGGTTCAGGAGAGGTTCACCGCCAGAAAAGACAATCCAGCGTACGCCCAAGCGGCGGATAGAGTCGAGGTGCGGCTTGAGGTCAAATGGCGTAAACGCGCGATTCTCTTTTGTCTTCCAAATATCGCACATCATGCAACGGCAGTTGCAGGAGGTGTGAGCATGAATCACCAGGATCGGCAAATGGGCGATGTGCTGGCGATCGAGATCGCCAGAGCGCTCAATCGTCACAAGCTCATGCGGGGAATGCATAAAGTACTCTTCGCCCTCCCAGTTCCACTTCTCGGGACAAATGGCGGCTAGCGTCGGAGTAGAGGCGAGGCAAGGGAGCTCGAATCCAACGTAATTCTCCTTCGATTTCGAGGGGGAGCAATGGCGAAGTGAGCGTTTCAGGCAAACGCCGGTACATATCAAGAGCAGCCATGTGCACTCGGCCGCCGACGACAACCAGTTCGACGTCCCGCCAGGAAAGCGTGGCCAGAGTTTTCGCCGGAGAGAGGCCCTTGTCGCACACAGCAACAAAATCAGCCAGTGCGTCTACGCGAAGCGTGCCTTGGCCATCGTGTAAGCGAAGCACGTCAGCGGCGGATGTAGTCACAAAAGAATAGAGCTGCTCTTCACACACGCCCGTTAGTTCCCGCGCAAAGCGAATCTCATCCAGCAGATCGCCCTGGGAAGTTAACGGCGAATCACTGCCAAGCGCGACGCGAGGAAAGTCCGCAAGAGCTTCTCGAGTGAGCGTGCGTTCAAACAGAAAGACGTTAGACGTCGGACACCAGATCAGCGCGGCACCAGAGGAACGCAGCAGCGCCCTTCCCCGCTCATCAAGCCCTAACCCATGGACGATTACAGTTCGATCGTCGAGCGCCCTCTCGCGGATGAGCGCGAGGATCTCCATAGCGCTTTGTTCATCAGTGCCCTCGGCGAGATGAATGATAAAGGGCTGTTCCGGCGGAGTTGCTTGCTTCTTTCGAGCGATGCCAGAATCCAACGTGACGGAATGCGCCCAGCCAAAATCCTGCAAAACACGCACGACAAAATTATTGTCGAAGACTTCTGGAACATACGGATTGTGGTGGCATACGGTCGTGACACCCGAGAGAAGGTTTCGAATTCCTCCCCACCACAAACGAGTCTCTTTGGAGATCGCCCGGTGTTCCCGGACGGGCGAGCTGTCCGGGAAATGAATATCCTGAGCCCACTCCAGGAAGTTGACGTATCGGCCTTTCCCGAGCCGCGGGAACAAAGCAAATTCGAGATGATCATGCGCGTTGACCAAACCGGGAAGAACCAAGAAACCGTTGAGATCGACACTTAGGTCTTTCGCAGTTTGTCTCTGTTTTGAAGAACTCCCGCTATTGCCAACGAACGCGATCCGGCCATGATTGAGACGAAGATCACCCGGCGTGCTTTCCTGGGCACTGAGGGCAATACGAGCGCCATGCACAGACGTGAGTGCCACTTCCGCGTCGGGAGCGGGGAGCGCCGGCCGGCCTTTCTCCCAATAGCGGAGTTGAAGAATAAAAATTGCTGGTTGGCCAAACGAAGCAATAAAAGCACTTTGCTTATGAGCATTCTCGAAAACAGCTGATTCCGGCTCACCGAAGTGAGGCTCTAGAAGAACGCAGGCCGTCAAGCCGGTACGCTCGAAGGCCAACAGTAATTCTTTTACTGGCCGGACATGGGTCGCAATTTCGAGGTGCTCGCCATCGAGGGAAAATCCGCGCCGCCACCCGCACTTTGCGACAGTAGCTGGGTGCAAATCAGTAAAGAAAACTGATCCTTCCGGACGCAGGATCCTGCGGACTTCCTCGCAAAAGTTGCCGAGATTCTCGATATAGCTTCCCAGGAACGAACACAGGACAAGATCAGCGCAAGCCGAGGGAAGTGGCACCTTCTCGCAGTCGCCGACGAGGAGCGCGGCAGTCCTGGCAAGTTTGCGTTGGGCATGTTCCAACATCTCAGAAGAGAAATCCACTCCGACCAGGCTTGTCGGATTTCTGGACGCCAGGCGCGCTAGCCACCGACCCGTCCCACATCCAAGGTCAACAACATCCAGCCCGACCACGGGCGGCAGCAATGTCTCGAGAAATCGTTCTTCGAGTGCAAGCAAGGGGTTAGGCTGGGCGTCGTATACGCGCGACCACAGCCTGTAACCTTCCCTGGGAGAGACTCCACGAATTGGAGCGAAGGTAGACATTGTCCTGGAGAAATTAGGGCGCCTACAAGCTCTCTTCCTTCGGCTTCCGCAAACTAATGAACTGATGCGCCCAGCGCAACTCTCTCGGAAATGCGTAGACTCGAGCAGCATATCGCCATGCGCTGAGCGTTTTGAGCAAAGTACGCCCCCAGCGAGGCGCGCGGATGTCCTGCACGGTTGGCCAGCGCGAACTGACGACCGTTTCAAAATTATCGATGAGATCTTTTGTCTTGCGCTTCAGCCACGGTGTGTTGGGATCGATGCGCAGCGTGAAGTCCATCCAACGCTTGGTGGCCCATTCTTCGGGCGTCGGTGGAAAGTCAATTTGACCTTCGATGTTGCCGTACATTGCCGTTTTTTGTGGAACGGGCACGTAATGATACATGATGATTTCGGAAGCCGGGTTCAAGCGTTTGATCTTGCGAATGAACTGGAGGGTTTCCCGTGTGTCGCGCTCCGGATCGCGGGGATTCCCGATCACAAAGGAGAATTCGGGGATGATTCCAAATTGCCGAATTCGCCGGGCGACGGCTAGTGTTTGTTCCGTAGTGATATCTTTCTGCATCTCCTTCAAGACCCAGTCCGAACCCGATTCGGCGCCAAAAAAAATCATCGTGCAACCGGCCCGGCGGATCGCTTCCAGAGTCGCGTCGGAGTATTTGTTGATCGTGTCGATGCGGCCTTCGCACCACCAATTAAAATTAAGAGGAACGAGCCGATCGGCAAGTTCGCGCGCATGATCTTCGCGCAGGAAGAAATTCATATCGTAAAATTGGACGGAATCCGCGCCGTAATCCTTGGCCAGATGGCGGAGAATAGCTTCGGTCCTCGAGGGACTTTCCATCTTCTCGCGATTTCCGTACGCGGCATGAACACCGCAAAAGCTGCACTTAAAGGGGCATCCAATACTTGCCTGGTGGGCGGCCGTTCGCTTGCCGAAATACGACGGCCGCAGATACTTTTCCACGGGCATCCTATGGAACGGAGTCCACGGAAACGCATCCGGCCCTTTCATCAAACGTTCGGGATTGTGGCGGTGCAGGCCGAATATATCTTTGTAGGACAATCCAGCGATGGTCTCTAGAGATCGCTTTCCTCGAAGCGCTTCCAGAAGTTCGAGAAGTGTGTCCTCTCCCTGACCGCGCACGGCGTAGTCGACGTAACGAGCGTTCAGGGCGGCGTCGCTATAGATAGAAGGAAAATATCCGCCCCAAACGATGGGAAGCTTGGGATGAAGCCGCCGAATTTCCCGGCAACTCTCCATAGCGGCCACCATCTGCGGACCGGGCATGACGGTGACACCCAGCAATTCCACGCTGTGCTCGCGGATAAGATTCAATATGGTTTCCGTAGCGTGATCGTCCACATTGCCGTCGACAATTTCATATTCCTCGCGGCCTTCGAGAACGGCCGCAAGGGCCATCACTGCGAGTGGAAATCGGCGGTTGCGAGGCTTTGTGGCTCGCGGGTTGAACAAGATAATCATCGTGACGGCACCTCAGAGGAGTAAACCCTAAATTGAGCAGGTTCCCGACGGCTCTTCCATTTCGCCACCCAGGGCCGCATGGCCCATCGAACTCCATACCAGGGCTGATACACTTTCCAATCGATATCGAATCGCTCTTCCAGTGCGGCAAGTCGCTCATCGGTCAGATATTCGCAGCTGGCAAGTCCATCCGAAGGAAAGCTGAAACGTTCCTGGAAGTCTTTGTGCCGCTCTTGAAGCATCTTCTGGCCAAACTCTTCATCGCTGTACCAGGGAGAGTCCGCGATGACGATGGTTCCCTGTGGCCTCAAGCAACGAATGGCTTCCTTAAGGGTGCGCGCGTAGTTTTCTGAATAGTGGAAGGACGCATTAAAGAAAACACAGTCGAATTGGCTACCGGCGAAAGGAAGCCGGTCTGCTTCGGCCTGGAAGCGCGGAAACAGCGCCGGTAAGACTGCAAGATAGTGAGAGGCTGCACCGAGGCCGTCGAACGCATTGGTCAGCAAATCCACAGCCACCGACAGATGGCCGCGAAGCGTGAGCCGATAGCTGAACCAGCCATTCCCAGCCCCGAGATCGAGCAGAAAAAGCGGGCGGCCTTGACGGCGTTCCAACTCGGGCAAAATATTCCGCTCAATGTACCGATAGGTGCGGGATCGAATCTTCCATTGCCAGCGATGCCGTCGCGTCAGGTCCTTGTGCGGCAGGGCGAGATAAAAGGCTGGATCGTCGCTGCCTCTGCCTTCGCTCGCGCGAACGGCTTCGTATTCGCGTATGAACCGCTCAAAATATTTTCGTCGCCGGGCAGGTAGCGCATTCCAGATGCACCGCTCTTGACGAAGTTCCATCGAGCATTTCGGGCAGCAGACGGCTTCGCCGTGGAGTGAAAGTGGCGAATCGGAAATGGTCCCCAAATTGCCGCCGCACTCAGGGCACTGTAGTTCAAGGCGGAACTCGGCTGAGGTAGACCGGGAACTGGAATCCTCCCTGCGTGGTTGCGTGCGTTCGGCAATCATACTCATTGCTGGAGTCTCTCGAAATCCAGAAGAACGTGATCGCCAAGGCAGCGAAGAACCGGAAGCCCTGCAAATGCCCGGTCCAAGTTTGCGAGGAAAGAAAAAAGGCTTTCATGCCTGCGGATGAAAGGGTCAACGTAGGAAGGCGGCACGAAAAGCCCGACCGCGCGGAATGACCGAAGAGTAAACCATCCCGAAAAGACCTTGCGCAACGATCGAATCGGCGGATACCAAACAGGAATGGACACACCATTTACACTGGCAATCGACCGCCCGGAAACGCGGCGGAACGCTTTGCTCGCTTTCATGCGTAACAGGAACCAAAGCGTCTCCCAGGCACAAAACCGGGACGACAGGCAGATCAGCACGCGGCCGCCGGGCCGAACCAGCTTGCCAAGACTCAGCGCAACCGTCTGAATATCTGCAACGCAGTTGAGACCGGAGAAATTGGAAAAGGCTCCATCGAAAGGCTGTACGACCTGCATCTCGTGGAGCTTTTCGTTTGAGAGAATTTGGAATTGCAGTTCTGCGTGCGGGACTTCTCGCGACTTGCGGCGCCCTGCGACGGCAATCATCGCGGGGGATGCGTCGCAGGCCGTCACGGAGGCTCCCAGCCGCGCAAGAAAAAGAGCATCCTCGCCAGTTCCGCAGTTCAGCTCCAAAATGCTATCCGTTGGCGAAAAGGCGTGCGTCAGCGAATCCCAAACCGCATTCCGCTGGGCTCTTCCAACCAAGGTGTTCGTAAAGATGTCATCGTAGCGTTCGGCGATGGAGTCAAAAGCGGACGAACCCGTAAGTGCATTTTGAGCGGCGGCTTCATTCATGCCCGCACCTCGCAGGTAGAGTAAAGCCCTTCGCGCGAACTTCTGATCTTCGTTCGCAATTCCTGTTCGACCGCAGGCTCCGACCCTCGACGCAGAACTCGCGCAAGCTGTACTTCATCGCGGAGCAGGTGGTCCGCGAACTCATAAAAGCGCGCGGAGCGCCGCCCGGTCAAAGTGATTTCCCGGTCCGACGTTTCGCTCCATGGCTGGAGTTGAACCAGGGAGCCCGCGACTTGCTTGTAATACGGCGTGCCTTTGATCGGGTAGGCGACGGTGGTGAAGAAAATATCAGGATCGGAACGCTTTACATGTTCGATCGTGGCTTCGATGTCTTCGAGTTCTTCGCCTTCGTAACCCCACATCAAGAACATTCCGGTCTGAATATTGCGAGCTTTACAGAGAGCGACGGAATTCTGGACTTGATCCACGGTGACTCCGCGATCCATCGCATCCAGAATTTTCTGAGAGCCGCTTTCGGAACCAATCCAGACGCGGAAGCAACCCAGTTCGGCCAGCAGATCCGCTGCTTCAGCGCTTAAGCGATCCGCACGGGAAATGCACTCGAAGGGCACGCGCAAATTTCTGCGGCGCATTTCTGCGGCATATTCGCGAAGCCAACCGTGGTGAATCGTAAAGACGTCGTCCGCGATCCACATCATGTCTGGCGTATAAGTTGTGAGTAGCCATTCGACTTCATCCACGACGGCGCGCGGTTTGCGCCGTCTGTGGGTCATGCCAAAAACCTGGTGGCTGCACCATTTGCAGCGGTAGGGGCATCCGCGCGCCGTGATAATGGAGAGTGAGCCTTGACCATGTGCCTCGCGCCATGTCCGGACATAACGCATGGCGTCGATGGCATCTCTCGCTGGCCACGGTTGCGCATCGAGGTCAGCGATCTGAGGACGCGATGCGGTTTGAACGAGTTGGCCGTCCTCGCTTAGAAACGCGATTCCTTTTATTTCGACGAGCCTGCCATTTCCTTTCTGTCGCAATACGGGCAGCAATTCTTCCATCGTGAGTTCGCCCTCACCCATCACCACAACATCAGCTCCGGCATCCAGATACTCCCTTACGTAAGCACCGGGCTCCGGACCTCCGACGACTGTTTTCCAGCCAGCCTCACGGGCAACGCGCACAAATTCGATCACTTTTTTGCGAGTCATCAAGTTGGCATAAATGCCCAACACAGATGGCTTTTCTGTCTGCAGATGGCGAATCAAATCTTGTGGCGCGGAAAACGTAGTGTCGAAGACTTCCACAGCGAAACCCTTGCTTCTCAAATGCGAACAAATGTAAAGAATTCCCAGCGGGACATAGGGCTTCATGATCTGCCGCTCTTTGGGGTCCTCGTAGAGAAAATACGCATGCGTTAGGAGGAGATCGCTCATCTAGCCCTCGCCTGCGGAAGCGAGCAGGCCGTGGATTGGAACGAACACCGAGCGATTCGAAGAAGTGCCGCTTGCAACCTCGTTTGCAATGTCAGAAAACGAAATCGCTTCGGGGTTGCGGCTCACCGGCTCAAGAAGAGCGATGCGCTTCCAGGCGTCTCGCAGTCGGTTTTTGTCCCGCGCCGAACGGTCTGTGGCCTGCCAACTGTCGACTTCGGCGTGCAGCGCATCGCGGATATCTCGATAAAACTCGTCCTTATAAGCGCCCTTAAACATTACACACAGATCGTCGCTGTCCGACCAATTTTCTTTGGCGCCAAGCTGTTGTTTTACGCGTTCGTAGAATCGAGTGCCGGGGAGTGGGTAGGAAAAGGAAATACCGATGTCGTCGGGGCGAGTCGCGCGCACAAGCGAGACGGTACTCTGAAGGTCCTGCCAAAGTTCTCCGGGATATCCAAACTGCAAGAAATAACACGCGCGTATTCCATGCCTTTTCAAATTCTCGCGCGCGGCAATGACCTCTTCCACCTTCAGCCCTTTTTCCATCGCATCGAGAACTTTCTGGGAACCCGATTCGACGCCCATCCATACTTCCGCGCATCCCGCCCGGCGCAATGCCTCTACTGTCTCCCAGGTCAAAAGGTCGGCGCGAGCCTGAATTTTGAACGGAACGGCGCAGCGAAGCTCCTCCACCGCGCTTGCAAATTCATGGACCCAGTGGCGGTTGAGTGCAAAAATATCGTCAGCGAACCAGAGGTGGTCGGCGCCGTACGCATTCTTCAAAACCAACATTTCCGCGGCGACTTCGTGCGCCGGCCTCAAATGATAAGTGTCGCCAAAGATCGGCTTGGCGCACCAATTGCATCGGAAAGGACACCCGCGGCTCGCAATCAAGTTCATGGAAAATCGGCCGTGCGCCGAATGCCAGGCCTCCCGATATTTGTCGATGTTGATCAGATCGCGAGCGGGCAATGGAAAGCATTCGACGTTACGAGGAGAGAGCCGCGGTTGTCTATCCAGGGTTTCCTTGCCGAGCGATCGCTTCACCCAGACAACTCCGGGCACGCGAGATGGATCGCCTCCGTTACTCATCGCTTGTACAACATGAAGCAGCGCGTATTCCGATTCGCCCGTAAGAATGAACTCGCAGCCCTGCCGAAGGTATTCCAGGGAGTGGTCGGTCGCATCCGACCCATGAACGACAACCCGCGCTCCAGCGCTTCGTGCTTGCGAGATCATTTGCCACGCGACCTCGCGCATCCGCGTCAAACACATTTTTGTCAGAAAATTAAAATCGTCCTCAAAGATGGCGACAATCTTCGGACGGTGAAGTCGAAGCGCTTCCTGAAATCCAGGCCCAGGCTCTTCCAGCATTGCATCGAAAACAGCGACTGAAATTCCTTCTTGGCGCAGTACGCCAGCGGCATACAGCGTTCCGAGCGGGGGATAGGGCTGCATTTTTCTTACCTGCTTGCGGTCATATGGCAAGTGATAAGAATGCGCAAGGAGAACATCAGCCATGGCAAATCCCCCGCGCGCAGAGGTGCCTCGCTATGCCCTCGATCAGCATGATGCCTCGCTCATCGTGGGCTCGAGGCGTTTCGCATCAACTGCCGGCTTGGAATCCGCTGTCTTTCGCTTAAGTTTGTCGTTAATCCACAGTTCGACCGGCAATGCATAAACATCGCGGTCCAGTCTCCACCGGGCAGGGAACGAGAATGCTTTCTGAATCAGCCGAGTGGAACGGCTGCGCGTGTCCGTCGCGATCGGGATTCGGTCAAAGGCGATTCTCAAATAGTCGCGCATCACTTGCAGGCGGCGATGTTCATTTCCCTTTAGCCAGGGAAGCACGGTGTAGCGCGGGAAAAAGTCGGCCCAGCCTTCCAGGGACGCTGGAACTTGAATCCCAAGCTCTTCCGCCTGCGCCATGATCGGCGAGCCCGGATAAGGAGTGAAAATGTTCGTCCAAAACTCAGCTCCTGGAAATCGCCGGCACACATCCATCATGAAATCGATTGTCTGGCGGCGTTCCTTCGTGCCTTCCCCTGGATAGGCGAAGATAATGTTGAACGAGGGACGGATGCCCGCCTGCAAACAGCGTGCCGCGCTCTCATAAATATCTTCGAAGTTCTGAAAGGTTTTGTTCATTAACTTCAGAATCTTGGGGGAAGCGGAATCGACTCCTTGGCAGACCTGTTGCAGACCGCTTCGCCGAAGCAATTTCAAGTCCTCGATGCTTAGGCGCGCTGTAAGATTCGTGGTCGCTTGGATGCTCCAGCTGAAATTCGCTCCGCTTCGGACGAGCCCTTCGGCAATCAGGCGCGCGCGATCAAGATCGACAAGAAAGTTGTCATCGACAATCCAAAGCATTTCCAGCTGGTATCGCCGCGTTAAGTCTACCGTCTCTTCCACGAATTGTTCGGGAGTCAGGGCGTTCCACTTTCGTCCATAGACGCCCGCGTTCGTGCAATACGAACAGTTGAACGGACACGCCAGGCTCGAGATATACATGGCCCATCGGCGCCCGCAACTGCGCTGATAGGCATCGAAATCAGCGATGTGATAGGCCTTCGGTGGAAGATCGGCGATCGGCCTCAGCGGCCGTTCCGTCGTGAAAATCAACTTGCGATCGCGTTTGAAGCCGATTCCCGGTATCAAATCCACCGCCGAGCGGCTCTCCAGGTGCTGTACGACTTCCAGAAGCGCATCCTCACCTTGACCCCGGACAACGATGTCAATGAATTCGGATTCGAGCGTCTGCCTGGGAAGCAGCGAAGGATGCCAGCCGCCGAGAATGATAGGAAACTCCGGATTCCAAGCCTTCACGGCACGCGCAATGTCCACCGTTTCGCGAATCATGGGGCCCGTGACCAGAGAGATGGCAAGACAGAGTGCGTTCTTCACTTCCTCGAGAACACGCTTCTTGAAGTTTGGAGTAATCGTCGAGTCGATGAGCTTTACGGAATAGCCTGCGCGCAAGAGAGGTGTTGCGACGGCAAGGATTCCAAGCGGCGCGGTCGCTTCCGTGCTGGCAAACGATGGGAAAAAGAAAACGACTTTCTTCGAGATACGCATTTTTCGCACTCTTTAAGATTCCCAACTTACGGCTTGGGGCACGCGCTTATGTCACAGGTTTGTCAAGGGCAGGTCATATCTTCCCTGCGAAGGATGCAATGCTTCCATTTCGCGCTAGAGTAGACCTCGCCGTGACAAAGTTTCACTCCATTGAACCGGACGTTCTGCTCTTGCACGCAGAGCTCTTTCTAGCGGGAATGCACTGCCGCCTCGCTACGAATTCCAAGGAGATTCTCTCCTCTGTCTCAAGATGGTTTTCTGGGAGCCGTTACCCAAATCGGTCCGGACCGCCAGTCGACCTGCAAATTTTGGTGGATTCGTCGATCTCCCGTGATCGCCCGGCTAAAGCCCACTTTCGAGGTATGCGCCACGTGGTCTTCGCCTCCTTCGGGGCCGAGGAAGTATTCGTTTTTGATTTGTTGCGACGCCATGCCGTCGGCGCCGTCTCACGGGCAACAGCTAATGATTCCTCTTTTTGGAATACCCAGCTTCTTCCAATCATGGTCGGCGTTATGGGCACGACCGTCGGAGTGGTTCCCCTTCACAGCGCGTGCCTTGATCGTGATGGCAAGGGCTTGCTGATCGCCGGTCTTTCTGGCGCAGGAAAGTCAACGCTCTCTGTCGCTCTTGCTCAAAGAGGATTCTCCCTGGTGTCCGACGACTGGACCTATGTTTCGCAAGATGGCGAGAAAGACGAGCTAATCGCTTCCGGGCTTTCCGCGCCTGTGAAACTTCTTCCCGATGCCGCGAGGTATTTTTGTGAATTGCAAGCCTTCACGCCGAAAGAGTCATTAAATGGAGAATTAGCTTTTGAAGTGGACGCCACAGAAGTCTTTCGTTCGGCCGTGAAGCATATCTCGCGCCCGCATTGGCTGATGTTCCTTGAACGCGACAGCCAACCCGGCTGTGATTTCATTCCCTACAGCGCAAAGGATGCAAGAGCATTTTATGAGCGCAGCGCCGAACGCCTGCCCGAAGAACTTCCTGAGGCGGCCGCGAAACGCTCAGAAATCATAAGGACTGTGACGAACCGTGAGTGCTTCCGCGTCCGCTCCGGCGAATCACCCCAGAGCACTGCCGAGGCCATCGACCGCTTCTGCAGCGGAGACTGAACGTGTCCCTCACCGAACGCACACCCTACAACCACCCGCTCGATGTCTTGCGGCGGTTCATGCCGTCCCCGTTAGAGGCTCTCATCGAGTTCGAGAAGGAACTCATACTCGTCGAGACGAATGACTCGAGTTTCCTCGTGCCGGGCATTCTCCGCGAATCGCAAGCGCACTCGCAGGCGTCGCAGACGTTCAAGTGGAAATTGCTTCGAGACGCTGACGTTCTTGGAAAGATTGCCGAGGCGACCATCATCGTGTCTGAAAGCTTGGTGGTTGTAAGCATGGGCCCAGCCTGCCTCGCCGGCGTGGATCCGGAGCGAAAAGAACTGCTTGCTTTCGTCGGCGGCACAGTGGACACGCAGGAATACCAGGACTCCGTTTTGCCTGTTCTCGGCGGACTAACGCAATTTGCCATGGGCAAGAAACACATGATGGATATTTCTTTTCCCGGCGATATTGTCCGAGGAACCGCGCACAATGCATGACGCAACTCTCAAACGATCCATCCTCTCGATGCTCGCACCGAAACGCAATCTCTCGACCCTTGCGACTTTGCAAGGCTGCGGTAAAAACACAACCAGAAGCCTGCTTTACTGGCTGGATCAGAGCGGCTTGGCGTTGCATCTTTATCGCAGGCTTCAGCGCGAAAATGCACTCGATCTAATACGGACAGATTTGCGCCAGGCGTTGGAGCAACGCGTTCTGCAAAATCGCGTACGCGTGGATGCGATGCTGAGCGAATTCAGCCGCTTAAACGAATCCTTCGCGAATCACGGTGTTCACTACTCGGCTGTGAAGGGGTTCACTCTGATCCCCGAATACTGCCCAGATCCTTATTTGCGCCATCAGGCGGATTTCGATTTCATGATTGCCCCGGACTCTGCCAGCAATGCTGCCCGCGCTCTGGCGTCTTGCGGCTACGAACTCCAGGAGTCGGGCGATAGTGGACAACTTACATTCGGGACGCCGCTTCTTCACGTTCCTACTCGCCGCGACAACATCTACGATGTGCCTCGGCATCGGCAAGTGGACCTCCACTCAGTACTCTGGCACGGAACACATTGTGTATCCATTGCCGCGCCAACTGGCTGCCTCGATCGCATACAGCGCAAGAGATTGCTTGGCGTTTCTTTCCCCTCAATCGCTGCCGACGATACATTTCTATTGCAAGTATTCCACGCGTTCCAGCATTTGCTGGCATCTTGGGTTCGGCTGTCCTGGCTGCTTGAACTCGATCACTTCATCGGCGCTAACGAACACGATGAGGCTTTCTGGCAATCGGTGCGCGATCGCGCCGGGGATGACAATAAGCTGCGGAGAGCCTTTGGACTCGTTCTTCGTCTCACAAGTCAAATATTCCCTCGCCGTCTTCCCCCAATCTTGGAAGAGTGGTGCATAGCCCCTCTCCCCAGAAGTACCCAAACCTGGGTTCGACAGTTCGGGTTGAAGTGGGCGATATCCGATCTACCTGGCAGGAAAGTGACACTTTTTGTCCATCGCGACTTCGTCGACGATCCAGCTATATGGCGAAAATATCTCCGCGGGAGAATATTTCCGCTGCATTTTCGGTCTCCCTCAGGGTTGGGAGTTCGTTCAAATTTAAACGTCAGGGTAAACGCCAGTATTGCACGATTCACGCATCAAATTAGGCGGGCGATTCTGCACATTCGAGAAATGGCCTCCCTGGCTTTGGACGCGATTCGGTGGAGGCGCATATTGCGCGCGATGCCCAGACAAAGCGGCGCGATCCAGGCGGATTGATCTGACAGGACTTTTGAATTGCAAAGGGACGGAAATCGCAACGACCGAGACATCGCTGCCGTGCTTGAGGAGGTGGTTTATATGCGCTTTTTCTTGGACAGCGCCTTGGGAATGTCCGGGCGCCTTGCATGCGCAACAATCTTGCTGAGCTCTGCAGCTTTTGCGCAAACCGGATCTCCAGGCCCTGCGCCGCCGGATAACCGCCAGGACCTGGATAAAGAGATTCGTTTACTTACCGACTCCCTGGAAAAAACCAGGTTGGAGCTGGATCAATCGCGCACAGAGATAAAGCAACTCCGGACGGCACTCGAAGAAGTGATCACGAGGGTCAATGGGCTTACCTCCACGCCGGCTGCTGAAGAGAAAGGCGCGGTTGCAGAATCCACCATGACCACGCCGAATCCAAGTTCCGGTGAAGGCCAGGCGCCAGCGAGCATCTCCAAGGATGACTGGGATATCTTGAATGCGCGGATCGAAGAACAACGGCAAGTGAAAGTGGAAAGCGGGTCAAGGTACCGCCTCAAGCTATCCGGACTTGTTTTGTTCAACACCTCCGCGATCACCGGCCAGGTCAACAACCTCGACTTGCCAGATGTAGCTCTTCCAGCGGCACCCGGCAATCCTTCTGGGAGTTTGAGCGCGTCGCTCAGGCAATCCATTTTGGGTCTCACGGGGTTCGGTCCAGACATTTTCGGTGCCAGAACCACAGCTGATCTCCAAATGGACTTTTTCGGCGGCTTGCCCAGCGGCTATGCAGGAAGCAGTTCAGGTGTTGCGCGCCTGCGCTTGGCCCGCATGCGGATGGATTGGGAAAACACCTCTCTCGTCATTGGCCTGGACTATCCATTTTTTTCTCCAAATTCACCAACGACCTACATGTCGGTCGCCGAGCCGGGCCTGGCATCCGCTGGCAACTTGTGGACCTGGACGCCCACCATTTGGGTGGAGCAGAGATTCGATGGAGCTCTATCGCCATTCAAAATCCTGGCGGGCCTGCTCGATGTGGCGCCTGCTTCGAACTACCCGGTCAATCCCAATGAGCGGACGGCCAACGCCGCCGAAAGCTCGCGGCAGCCGACCTACGCGCTGAGACTCTCCGCTGGAACGAAATCCGAGGATCGCCCTGCCACCATCGGATTGGGCGCGCTTTACTCTCCGCAGCAATACTTTGGTGGCTATACCGTTGCAGGATGGGCAGGCACGCTCGATTGGAAGTTCCCCCTGTTCCCGCGCACGGAGCTCAGCGGAGAATTTTTCACGGGAAGAGGTATTGACGGGTTAGGAGGTTTGCCATTCAGTCCCGCGACTCCGCAGAATCCAACATATTATGCGATGTTTACTGCGCCGCAAGTCGCAAATCTCGGCTCTATCGGCGGCTGGTCGCAACTTAAAATGAAGCTGGATGCCCGCAGCGAAATCAACGTCGCGGCCGGCACGGGAGGCCGTAACTCCTCGCAATTGCGTCAGGTCAGTTGGTTCGATGCCTTTGCGCTTACAGTTCCGGCCCGCAACGAAATGATATTCACGAATTATATTTTCAAGCCCCGCTCTGATTTACTATTTTCAGCGGAATACCGTCGACTGCGAACGTATGACGTCAATGGCTCACCGAGCAGCGCGCAGCAAATCGGTCTTGCCGTTGGTTTTTTGTTCTGAAACGCCATGAAAAATTCTTCCACTTCCAAAATTCTCATATGCCTGGCGCTGTTGGCGCCGCTGGCCTTCACGCAAACTCCCAATTCCGCGCCGCCGACCACGGCAGCTCTTACGGGTGATGTCACCCTGATTCCGTCCGATAGCGGCCAGCATGTGAACGATTCCTCCCGTGTCATTGTTTGGTTGTCACCGCTGGATCCCGTGCAGCTGGTGCGTTCAAACGTTACGAAACAGCAGCACTTTCGCGTCGTGCAGCACAACAAACGGTTTGAGCCGAGTCTGCTCGTGGTGCCGGTCGGTAGCATCGTGGATTTTCCAAACCTGGACCCCTGGTTCCACAATGTTTTCTCTCTCTACAGGGGAAAACGTTTCGATCTCGGTCTATACCAGGCGGGATCGCAGAAATCCGTACGTTTCGACCATCCCGGTCCTTCCTACATGTTCTGCAATATTCACCCGGAAATGACCGGCGTCATCCTCGCCGTAGAATCGGACTTCTTCGCCACGTCGGACAAAGCAGGGCATTACTCGATTTCCGGCATCCCACCTGGAAAATATATGCTTCACATGTGGTACGAATCGACATCCGATGAGGTGCTGCGAGCCCTTCAACGGCCGCTTCTTCTGGAAAACGGCAACCTCGCGCTTACAGTGATTTCTATTCCCGTAACAAAACCGAGGGGCACGGATCACAAGAACAAGTATGGAGAGAGCTATGATCGGGATCCCTTGGAAACCGGGTATTGATGCTCATGTTTTCCAAAAACTCTCCATGTCCTATAACGCTGAAAGCCTTCACCGCTCACCGAGGACGGCGTAGTCATTTCGCTCCCTCCGCCACCTTAAAAAACCGAGGATCGCACGTATGGAAACCATTCTAGTTGTGGAAGACAGCCGCCCCATGCAGCGAACGTTGCAACGCCTTTTTCAGGCCGATTCGCTGGACGTCAAAATCGCCTCCGATGGCTTGGCTGGGCTCGAGATCTTTCGTGCGCAGCCACCCAACGCGGTCGTGCTCGACCTGACGCTCCCCGGCATGTCCGGCAGGGAACTCTGCCGCGCTTTCAAAGCCATAACAACTTCGGTGCCGATCGTCGTGTTGAGCGCAAACGCCGAAGTCGAAGATAAGGTTCTGCTCCTCGAGCTTGGCGCCGACGATTATGTCACCAAGCCTTTTAGCCCCAAAGAATTGCTCGCCAGAGTGCGCCGCGCTATGCGCCGCAGCACCGCGAAGACCGATCCTGTTTCGACCGTCACTCCCAAAATGGTAAGCCACCAGATCCTCGATTTCGGCGATGCCCACATCGATTTTACCAGCATGGAAGCCACGCGAGCTGGCAAGCCATTGTCCTTCACCGCCCAGGACTTCAAGCTTCTTAAGTTCTTTGCCTCTTCACCTGGACGAGTTCTTTCCCGAGATGAACTTCTCAATGAAGTCTGGGGATACCAGAACTATCCCTCCACACGCACCGTCGACAACCACATTCTCCGCTTGCGGCAGAGACTCGAGCCTGACCCGGCCAATCCGTGTTTCTTCCTGACTATTCGCGGAGCCGGATATAAGTTTGTAATCGGCAACCCTGCTGGTACCAAATCGTAGAGGGTCTCTAAGAGCCAAATGACTCATCTTCGTCTTCGTACGCAACTGTTCATTGCCACTCTGTTGATCATTTCCGGCTTGGCTGGCTCTCTACTCTTCATCATCCGCCGCACGGTTGGTATTGAAACAAACCGGCAGGTTCAGGACGGCACGGAAGCCTCTGTTCGCGCGTTTGAAAGCGTTCAGCGGCAGAGGGAATTTCAATTGTCCCGCACGGCAGCAATGCTTGCGGATCTGCCCACACTGAAAGCCCTGATGACCACCCAGGACGCACTCACTATCCAGGATGGCTCCGCAGCATTTTGGAAGCTCGCCGGCAGCGACCTGTTTGTTCTCGCCAAACACGATAGTGAGGTAGTGGCGCTTCACATAAGCAAACCGGGCTGGTCTGCCGCGAATGCGCAACATGATCTGCGCAGATCCGTGGAGCAAGGTGAAGACGCATCGTGGTGGTATGACGACGGACGCCTCTATTGGGTATTCGTGCGCCCTATCACCGCCGGTTCGGGGAGTGCTTCCGAGGAGCTCGGATTGTTGGCCGTTGGCTACCAGATCGATTCCACGGTTGCCCAGCAACTTGCCGTGGTCGCTGGCTATCAAATCGTCCTCGCCACTCGCGACAACGTGATCGCTTCTACGCTACCCACAAGCGCGGAAGCGGAGTTGCGGCGGATCATCAGCCGGGAAGATATTTCTACCGACTTCAATTCCCGAGAAATCGCTCTAGGCGGAAACGATTACGCATTTTCTTCCGTATTGCTGCACGGATCGCTCCCTTCGCCAGTTCGTTGCTTCGTATTAATGCCCCTGCTTCCGGTCAATAGTTTTATAAACCATCTCAATCACACGATCTATTTCGTGGGTATAACTGCCGTACTCGTAGGCGCGTTGCTGTTTGGTTTCGTTTCGCGAACCATCACGCGGCCGCTCGAGAATCTCGTGGCGGGTGTACGGGCGCTCGCGGCCGGGGATTTTGCTTACTCCATCATCCCCAAAGGCAGCAGCGAGGTGGTTGAGCTCAGCGAGGCTTTTGCGAAGATGCGCGAGGAGCTTTTGACTTCGCAAGAGCAGCGTTCCGAAGCCGAACGCATCGCCGCCCTCGGGAGAGCTGCCAGTTCTATCTCTCACGATCTCCGGCACTACCTTGCTGCTGTCGTTGCCAATGCGGAGTTTCTCTGCGAAGCCGAAAACATGAAACTCACGAAAACCGAAATCTACCAGGAAATCATCACGGCTTCGAACCAAATGACGGACTTGATCGATTCGATGCGCGAATTGGCGCATCAGGGCATTTCGCTATCGCCCGAGCCTTCCAGTCTGGATCAGATCCTACGCCGCGCGATTGACGCAGTCCGCGTTCGGCCGGACTTCCGGACCTGCAAAATCGCGCTCGCCATAGAACAAGAGGGAGAAGGCATCTTTGATCGTAAAAAACTCGAACGCGCTTTCATCAATTTGGTCCTAAACGCGTGCGAATCAACCTCTGGTAGAGAAAGCAACATCCGTATTGATGTCCGTGTAAAAGAGGAGCTCTTCGAAATTCGCGTCGCCGACAATGGCCCCGGCATCCCCGAAGATATCCGCGGCACGCTGTTCGATCCTTTCGTCAGCTTTGGCAAACCGAACGGCACAGGCCTCGGCCTGGCGATTGTCAGCAAAATCATCCACGATCACGGCGGATCCACTTCCATCGAAACCACCTCCCGAGCCGGAACGACCGTTCTGGTCACCCTTCCTCGCTCCCCGCGCCCGGTGGGTGCGTCAGTAAAATCTGCCATCTACTGAACATTCAGCCTTCAGCCGTTCCGCGCCACGTATAGATGTCCCTGCTGTTAACGGCGACGCCTGCTAGCTTCAGATGAAAGAATAGCTGGTACTTGTGGCTGATCAGGTGCTCGAGATTACCCAGTAGCAGGCTCAGCAGGGTCTCACCCTCGGCCACAAATAGCGTAGGTATTCTGCGGGACAGGTCCACGTCGGTACTTTGCTGAAAGCCACGATGGATATGCTCTGCGTAGATTTTCATCTGCCTTCTAGCGTCTTCAGGGATGCAGGACCGATTCACTGGCAGCGACTTTAGTGCTCCAAAGTCGGCAAGCTCAGAAGGATACGCCGCGTGAAATACTGCACAAAAGCCAGCCAGGCAATCCAGGAGATGACCCAGTACATGCCCCAGATCGCTTGCAGCCGGTTGCCCATGGGGCAGCTCGGGTCGCCAAGTAAGGCGCTCCACGGCCACCAATGACACCAGATGATCCGTTCGCTCGATGGTTTCCGCAACCTTGCTTTCAAGAGAATGTGCGTTTTCTCTGCCAAACATCGCGTTGTCCTTTCACAAACTGACGCCGTGCCCATGTCCGCGCCGCTTTTCTTCAACCAATTCCCCGGCCAGCCTCCTGTTTTAGCTCGGCCTCAATGCCCATGTCCGCGCCAACCTACAGAAAGATTACATTCTAATGACACAGAGCGTATTGAAGCGATTGCCATTTGCCCGTAGCGTAGTCACCAGCGGGCTGGAGAGATGTTTCTCTTTCCTGAAGGAGGTCCGGAGTCTTAGATCCGAAGACGCAGTTTTCTCTATATGAAATCTACCACCCAACACGGCATGGCGAGTACCCCGAGCGTTTTTCTGCTCGTTGAAAATCGCTTGCTTCGCGAAGCGCTTGCAGGAGTCCTACGAAAGCAACCGGATCTTTCCGTGGCGGGTGTGGATCGACATACGGTGAACGTACAAAAGCAGCTCGACGAGTCGGAATGTGACATCCTGCTCGTTCACCTCGTCACGGCAATGATTGCTTCTCCAAGTTTGATTTCTGAAGCATTGCGCTGGAATCCTCAGTTGAAAATCATCCTGTTCGGCATGGGGGATGACGCCGAGAGTTTTTTACAGGCCATTCGTGCAGGTGTCCGCGGGTATCTTCTTGATGACGCGAGCGCGCAGGACATTACAACCGCCGTGCGCAGGGTCGCGCAGGGTGAAGCCGTATGCCCTTCGCAGTTGTGCCTTGCCTTGTTTCAATCCGTCGCGCGTGCCGCCGAGGAAGGATCGCTCATACTCAACCTTCGTGTCTGCGCGAAACTTGGCCTGAGCCGGCGCCAGCAACAGCTCGCGTCATTTCTTGCGAAGGGGCTTACCAACAAAGAGATTGCCGCGAAACTGAATCTCTCCGAATTCACCGTCAAGAATCACGTTCATCGCATCATGCGGCAACTCAACGTCGAAAGTCGCTACGAAGCTGTCCAAACTATCTTCGACAACGGCTATGCGGCAAGAATGTGATCCTCCCGCGGCCGCCGGCGCACAATTCAATTTATTTCTCAGGAATTCTCGCGCGGTAAAGCGAGGGCAGTCCGTAAGCCCGCCCGCAGTCGCTCGCAAACACGATACTAAGAGAGTCCAATTCCCATTCAGGATTCACACTGTTACAACTTCCACCCGTCAACTGCCTTGCTCCTCCGGTTCCAATATCTCGAACCCATATCTGTTTAGATCCTCCGTACGCCGCGACAAAGGCCTCCCATTTCCCATCAGGCGAAACTTTCGAACTCGGCATAAACTCGGATCGTCCGTCAGGAAAGACTTCCGCCGCTTCCCTTGTCGAAGGATCGAAACCCATCATCCGCGAAACACCATTCGCCACCAGTTCAAATCGAATGCGGCCATCAGCAGACGCCACCGGATCAAATGCTTCACCCTCAAACGAAATCTTCTCGATCCGGCCATTGTGCATCCAGCTCAATACGTAACGGTCTCTTCCCATCGACTGATAAAAGAGCCCAAACCGCGAAGTGGCCGGGCTCGATGCGAACAATTCGCCTTCTTCCACTGCTATCCTTTCGAACTTTTGGCCGGGCTCGTTCCAGTACGAAACAACATGTCGGTTCGCATCAAGGAGAGCGGCCACTATGACGATCGTTGACGTAGCAGCAACGAGGGTTGGACGAAAGAAGCGCCAGTTGGGACCGCCTGCAACGAGATACAGCCCGAGCAGCAGCCATACCTTTGGGAAAAAGGGATCAGCCCTGGATGGCAACGGAGAACACAACATAGTGAAACAAACTATAAGGGCAATTTGCTCAGGCTGGCTCGCCTCTTCTAAAAGGATCGTCACAGGCAGAAGCAGCAGAATGAACGTATAAGAAGCGACGCTGGTGGAAAGCAGCAGAACTGCGATGAAGAACCACGCAAAACCCGTTTTATCGTTTCCGGCTCGATTTAGTACCAGCCCAAGGAACGTAAAAAATAAAACGGCGAACATCGCCAGCGAACGCAAGAAAAAGAACCACCACGGCGAATTCCACAGCGGCCGCGGATTCAGTCCCGGCTCCAACACAAAGGCGTGCCGCAACAAAGTGGAAATTGTGGGATTCCCCGGGTGATAAGGGTCGACCGATCCTCCCTCAAGAGATCGCGGGAGGATTTGTGTTGCGTAGAAAGCGATATCTTTCCAGCCAAATATCGCGATGCCTGCGGCGCAGAGGAGCACCACGGCCGCGAGCATGCCCGTCATCGCTTTCCACTTTCGTCTGGCCGCAAAATAGATGAGAAAGGGACCACCATAGAGCTTCAATCCAAAGACGATACCGAAGAGAAACCCGCCCGCCGCCGCCCACCTCCGATGCAAACAACAAAACCCCAGCGTGAGCAGGAAGAGCAGGAAGACGTAGTACTGCCCGTAAAGAAAATTCATGTACAAAGAGCCGTATCCACAAAACGCGACGAGAACCACTTCCTCCACCCGAAACCGGGTCACGCGCGAAAGAAGCCAGACGGTCGCTCCCAGAAAAATCACGTTGCATACAAGCCAGACGCGCTTTGCGGTTTGAGGCGTAAATGTTGTCAGTTCCACGAACGGCAGCACGGTCAGCGGCGTCTGAGGCGTGTACGCTCCGAGCTGCCGTTCGAAGCCGGCGCTGTTCATCTGCCGCTGGAACCAGGTCCAGTCATAGAAATTGTGGAGCGCCTCCCCTTGTTTCACCGAAAGCGCGGCGGTGTAGTAGTTCGGGAAATCAGTCTCCATGCGCGAATAGCCCGCGCGAAATGCCGTGAGAAGAAAAAAGATAACGGCGGCCGACGCCACCAGACGAGTCCCCCTGTGACCGGTGCCGGCCATATGTGTCTTAATTGTGGTTGCGAGGTGGACTGAGGTCATTTGTCGATGTGCAAAATCTCTCGGCGATCGAAATTTTCGGAGAACGCGTGTTGCTCAACGCAAACAAAGCTCTAAGAAAACATGCCCCAAGACTTCATGCGTCCATAAAGCGCGCCTTCGTGAGCGCGCAATTCCCGCTCCCCAAATGGCTCCGCGGCAGGTTTTTCTGGGTGGCTCCTCAACTCTTTGGCGTGCAGCCCACTGAGCCTCATGTCTTAAAGTGGATCGAGGAGTGGTTGCGGCCTGGAGACACTTTCTACGACGTCGGGGCTCACTATGGTTGGATGTCTTTGCTGGCCTGTCGACGGGTGGGAGCGCGGGGAAAGGTATTCGCTTTTGAACCTTCTCCGCCTCTCGTGGAATTTTTGAGCTTCAACAAACGAGCGAATGGATTCTCTCAGCTCCAGATCATCCCGAAAGCACTGGCCGCCATCGCGGAACGGGAAGCGCCCTTTTACGTCAAGGATGGCGGAGACAGTTTTCTCAATTCGCTCGTCCCTCGCCTCAATCAAAGCCTATCCAATCCCCCGAACATATCCTCCATACCAGTGGAAACGACAACTCTTGACGCCGTCGCCGAGGAGACTGAGTCCATTCCAACCGCCATTAAAATCGATGTCGAGGGTGCAGAACTTTTGGTCTTGCAGGGCGGGAAAAGGCTCTTGAAACTGCATCGCCCAATACTAATGGTTGCCATACACCCTACCTGGCTTAGCCCAGGCCAGACCGCCGCCAATCTGTTCGCACTCCTGCGTTCGTTCGGCTATCAAATCGCTGATTCAAAAGTGGTTCCATTTGAAGGAGCCGACTTCGGCGACTATCTCTGCGTCCCTGAATAGAATCACGCGACCGAGAATCTGTTAAGAATGAGGAATTTCCGCGTTTTCCGTTTTCTCCACTGAGTATGCGGAATCGTATTATTAGCAAACGTGTCTCCGAACAGATCGCACCATGCGCCAATTCTCGGATTTCTCTAGTACGCATTCCTGTCTATCAACGCAGAAAATATCGTCATTACGATGATGCGCAGATCAAAGATCAAACTCCAGTTCTGCAAGTAATAAAGGTCGTACTCAATACGTTTGTTGATTGAAGTGTCCCCGCGCCACCCGTTCACTTGAGCCCATCCCGTAATCCCTACTTTTAGGCAGTGCCTATGGTTATAGCGGGCCACCTCCTGCAAGAATTGCCTAACAAAGTGAGGTCGTTCCGGGCGCGGTCCTACCACGCTCATATCGCCCTTAAGAACGTTGAAGAATTGCGGCAGTTCATCAAGACTGCTCTTGCGCAGGAATGTCCCAAGCCACGTCCTCCTGGGATCGTTGCGAGTTGTCCATCGTGTGCCGTCCTCATTTGAATGAGGATTGGACGCGCGCATCGTCCTGAATTTATACATCTTGAACGGCTTACCGTTCAGCCCGATGCGTTCTTGTACAAAGAAGGCCGGCCCCCGCGAACTCAGTTTGATCAACAAGGCGATCAAAACCAGCAACGGCAGCGCCAAAACTAGTGTCAAAACGGAAAAGCAAACATCAAATGCGCGCTTTAGCAGAGCGTAGTCGAGCGAATCCGCCGGCGTAGTCGTGAGGTCCAGCATTTGCAGGCGGCCCAACTGAAACAATCGCTCCCTAATTACGATGCCTTCGCCCAAATCCACAATGGCTCGCACGGGCACGCTCAATTTCTCAAGCGCCTGAATGATTCCGGGGATCAGCGCAAACTGTGCGGGATGAATCGCGATCACCGCCTCGTCGATCCCATTCCCTGAGTGCAGCACTCCGATTTGGCTGAGTTCGTAGATACGGCAATCTTCAATAGCAACCTGCTGCGACGGAAGCCTCACGTACGCGGCCACTCTGCAAGGGGCAAACGATAAATGTTGCAATTTTGTAGCGGCAGCACGGGCAAATTCATCCGCACCGACAATTAGAATCCTTGTCGGTTTGCCAAGTTCCCTTCTTTTTCGGTAGAGGGCGCGGCAAATGGCACGCATCAAAACTGTCAAAACAAAAAGCGTCAACATGCAAATCAGAAACAATCCGCGCGGCAGGTAAAATTTCTGGCTGAAATAAGAGATTACTAGAATAGCCAAGCCGGTGGCGGCACATGCAGAGGACGCGGATCGGGCTCCCGTACGTTCGCGAAACAACTCTTCTACGCCCGCAACTTTATACCGCTCTGCAAGCACGATCCAGACGAAGGAACCGGCGAGTATCAGGCCAAAGTGTCCGTGAAGCGCAAAATCCTTGGTACGCCCAATCAGCGAAAGCACAAAGAACCATATATGCCAGCCCAACTCAAAGGCGATGCTGGGCAGCAGGCAAGTTACGAGCAACAGCAGGAACCGGTAAATTCTCAGATAAAAGAGCATAACGTCCGTTGCCGATCCAAGTAGGGAACTTCTGATGAAACTATGCTCACATGAATGAACAAGACTTTGACTCGCTGTGGGGCAAAGTTGAACACTCGCGTCAATCGCTCTCGGCTTCTCCGCGAACTACCCGAACGCCTTCTGCCGCAGGACGGAGATCTCTAAAGAACTCGTCGTAGCGCCGGAGAACTCCCGCCTTTGTAAAATGAATTTCTGCAAACGCTCTCGCGTTCGCACCTAGCTTGCGCCGCAGCTCGGCATCTCTGCGCAGCGAAACCACCGCCTCTGCAAGCGCCTCGGGGTTTTCCGGAGGAACGATAATTCCGCAATTGGCCAACCGAATTTGCCGCGCGGCTTCGCTTTTCCCTCAACGACTTTGCTTTCTACTCTCGCCATGCCGGTATCGTCTGCAATCACATCCGCGATCACATCCGGATGCAAAT